>ERZ780046.182-NODE-182-length-28150-cov-11.650685_pt1 | contig 28150 bp, 26 predicted proteins | sample MGYA00511848_ERZ780046 | MGnify/ENA primary metagenome ERZ780046 (study PRJEB29588, sample SAMEA2147983) | human gut metagenome | biome: human gut; feature: human-associated habitat; material: faeces | place: Denmark | collected 2008/2010 ...
CAGAAGTACATTATACCTATTTCTCAAATCCTTTTGACTAAAAAAAAGGGAGATTTGATATAGACGAAACCTGGTTCCAATTTGGTAGACAACAAGGAATAGTATATGGTACAATACCCAAGCTCCTTTCACCTGAAATATCAATGGGAGGCAATTTTGTGTATGATATAAATGGTGAATTTTATCATACAACTACAGTATATGGATATATTATTAAAGACAATTCAGAATTCAATTATTGCGCAATGTTGAATATCATGAACTCCCAGATACTATGGTGGTATTTAAAACACACTGGCACAGTTTTAGCTAATGGATATTTTAGGTATAAACCAACTTATTTAAAAGATTTTCCATTACCACTCATAAATAAGTCGGAAATGGAAAAACTTTCTTCTTTAGATCAACATGATAAAACAAGTGATCGATTCATAGGTCTGTTATTTGGGTTAGATGATAATGATATAGACTTTATTTCTAGAACTTAAAAGTCAGCATAACTCATTGATTTCATTCTGAGTTAACCCATAAATGCTTGCTATCAAAGAATCAATCTTGATAGCAAGCATTTTTGTTGATTTTACATTATTTTCTTTTGAAAGTTCTATAATCTTCTTAGATAAATTTTCAATTTCTACGATTCTATCTTGGGGTATGTCTTGAAATTTAGGAATGGGAAAAGGCATAATATAATTAGTTTTAAATGTATAATACCCTCCTCTCAAAACAGAGCCTGTATGCTTTAAGAAAAACCAAAATAAAGTCGAATTCATAAGTGCTAATAAGAAATAATATGAGTAAGGAATATCATGCTTTTTAATATAACCGTAAACTTTGGTCGTATGATAAAATTCACCATTTATATCATACACAAAGTTACCACCAATGGAGATTTCTGGAGCGACTAGTTTTTCTTGATTAAAGCATGTTAAACTTTTAGGATATATGTATCTATACCAAAAAATGTCCGATTGCAATCTCCCTTTTTCTCGTCCACGCAATATTGGCTCACATTCTTTAAGATAAGCATAACCTTTTGGGAATAAGCTTTGTAACTCACATTCTGAATATAATATTGCTTTTTCGTTTTCTATTTTATATGGGAATATAACAAAACGTTCTCGTGGCAATTGTTTAAAACGATGAACATCTTCACCTTTGAGTAAAGGTTTTACTAATCCTTGCTCTATTTCAACTATTCTATTTACTTGCTTTGAAAATCCTTTGACAGTGTTATTCAATACTTCACAATTATAAAGAAAATAAACGTCATCTTTACTTGTTGCTATTCCTTGATAGATTTTTTCAAAAACATCTGATAGGCGCAATGGCAATTTATTAAGCTTTTCCAATATTTTAGCTACGGCATCTTCAGCAAACACCCAAGTATTACTACCTAACGCCAAAACATTTACATTAGAAAAAGAATCAGTATTCAAATGTAACAAAAACTCATTGGGATGATTATATAATCCATTCTCCATATACTTAACGTATTGCACAAAGGAAGTCCCTTTTTGAAAATATTGAATTCCAACATATGTTGATACTTCGAATATAGGATAAGCACCAAAATCTACTACTCTAGATAATCTCAATTCAGACTTATCTTCACAATTCTGCGTAAGAATACTTCTAAGACCTTTTCCAAAAGCTGCATTAGTCCATTTTATGGGCATCAATAATGCAACAGATCCTCCTATCGTTAATATCATTCTTGACAATTCTACGAAAGCTACATAAATATCAAAGGAACCTATAGTACTTTTGTATTTTCCTGACAATGAAAGATAATCAGCAAATTTACTGTCATTGGCTCTTATTTCTTGTATTCGCATATAAGGGGGATTGCCTATTATTAAATCAAATCCAATAAAATTTCCATCATCATCCAATACTTCCGGAAACTCTATACGCCATTCAAAAGCACCCAAATAAATCTTATTGGAATTGATTTCCTCAAAATAACTTTCAAGTTCCGCTATTTCCCTTTTAACAGCATCCACACGTTTCTGCCAATCCTTTTGTTCTTTTTTACTCATTTCGAACAGCTGCGGTGCAAGCAAATTCACCAGCTCTGCCCTACGCTTATTTAATCTGAGTTTTTTAGGGTCTTTTGCACCGATTTCAGTGGTAAGTTTAGATTTAATTTCAGCTATCATTGAATCCAACTCCCACTTTTCAGCTTTATCTTGAGCATTCTTATACTTGCTCACAGCATTTCTATACTGGCTAATAGAAATACCTGTTTCTTTTAATACGGACTTAATGCTATCCGTTAAATCAAAACGATGCAAAAGAGAGTTTCCGCATTTGATATTAATATCGATGTTGGGTAAGGTTTCCAATTGTTTATAATCACTTTCTGCTGTATAGTAAGCATTTTTAAGCAATTCAATCCACAAACGTAACCTACATATTTTCACAGAGTTTGGATTAATATCCACGCCAAACAAACAATTCTCAATAATTATCTTTTTCTCTTTGAACAATGTTTCTTGAATGCGTCGGCTTTCCTCATTCAATGGATTATACTCAAACAAATTATTTTCTGCATCCGTTACAATCAGTTCATCGTTTTCGATAGACAGTGTGTAATCTGATTTTTTAATACGTTTACCTTCGGAATCCACTAAAATTCCCAGTTCATATTTCAAACGTATTAACTCGTTTAAAGCAGATACCAAAAAGTGACCTGACCCCACAGCCGGATCACAAATTGTGATACTATTTATAAGCTGGTTAGCTTGTGATATATCATCTATTTTATTGTACAAATCTGCAACAGACGTACAATTCCAGTTATAAAAATTATTAAACTTAGTCAAGACCGAATTAGCAACGGCTTCACGGCACATATACATTGTAATAAATCCGGGAGTAAACACCGAACCATCTTTATGTCCGTTGATTTTTTCAAATATAAGTCCTAAAACAGAAGCGTTAATCAAAGTCTTGGCTTCTTCTTGAACTTCCTCACTGCCTTCGCTTGCAAAATTATATGCATCCAAAAAAGCAAATAAATAATTCAAAGTTGGAAGGCTATTGAACTGTTGTTTTTCCTTACGATTAATTAATACACTATTGGTAAATAGTGGTAATTCAGACCGCTGCGATAAACTATTTATCTTTATTGTATTACTTTCCAGTTCTGTAACTTCAAAGAGTGAGCTATTCAAATAAGGAACAAATTCAAAATCTTTCAATATGGAAGCTGTCCTTTGATGAACATTTCGTGCCAGAACTTGAAAAAATAAAGTGTTCAAATCATCGAAATCACGTATTTTCTGTATAGAAAGAAATTTGTAACATTGCTCTCCATTGTGGTATTTCAACATTTGAGCTTCCAACAATTTCAAGAACAAGATTCGATTAATCCAAGTAATACATAACTCCATAGCCACATTGAACAAACGTTCTTCTTGGGTACTTCCATAAATTGCAATATTGGGAATTTTTCGCAAGCAATCTTCTGCATCAAGTTGGTTGATTGTATTCTCCAACAAAGAAGCTTCATTACGCTGTCCAACAGCTTTACGTACAATGACAATCTTATTGTTTTCCTTTTTCTCTTCAATACCCAGAATATGCAACAATTCTGCATAAAACTTCTTATTCAAAGAGTTACTGTCATTCTGAAAAGGCAGTTTCAGCAAATGCACATCACTGAAAACTTTATACAATTCAATAAGTTTTTTTGAAGCAGTATTCTCTCCTAAATATTTAGCATAAGAGCGGATGTCAAAATAGGTATAATCAAGACTGTCTGCAACTTCTTCGATAAATGAAGAAGCTATCTCAGAATAAAAGAAGTCTGTTTTACGACTTGTTTTTCTGCCATCCTCAAAATCCTGAAACTCTTTTTTCAGTTTCTTATTTTGATAGAATTTTTGCTCAAACTCTTGGGCATCAAAAATAAAATATTCATATACATTGGTCGCTATCAGATATTTAATATCTGAATTTTTCTTGGATATTCTTTCTCTTAAATAATAAAGTAAAAGTTCCTGTAGAGCTTTCCTGTTTAAATTACCAACAGAAATCATTTCGTTTTTGTTGGTTGTACTCTTTACCTCAATTAATAAACCAATATTTGACTTACTTGTTTTATCTAATCTTACAGCCAAATCTATATCTTCTTCTGGAGCCATATAGTATGGTTTATAAAAAGTATCACTTAGGAAATTCCTTAAGTGTTCCTTTTGAGTTTCTTCTCTTTGACCATCTGATATGGTAGATAATAAAGTATGAAGAGCTTCTTTAAAACGATTGAAATCTTCTGTTTCTATTGCTACCTGCCTATACGCTTTATTCAATATTTGATTAGGCTTTAATTGTCCCATAATGTCCTTTTTTAATAATTCACAAGCAAAAGTAATCTAATTTGTTGATATATACCTCATAACAAATAAAAAAAGGAAGTATAACCCTATATTGCAGATTATGCTTCCTTTCGCATATAAAAACTTCTTTATTCAAGTTCTTGCGCTTCCTGCTGCAACAGTCTTGCCTTCTCCAACTTTTCAGCCCTTACCCGTGTACGGTATTCAAAATCCTCCACCTCATTACGAATGTTTCTGATGACAGTTTTATTCCTATCACGATAGAATACCACTTCCAATGTATCCAGTTCATTGCCCGAAATGCCACCATACATTTTAATAAGGCGGTACTTCAAATCATTGTCAGAAAGTTGCATATTCCGTTTAAACTGACAAGCATTGCCGACCAAAAGAAGCAGAATTATCCCCAACAGGACAACCTGCCACAAGAATGGCCGTGAGGCTTTGAAGTCCAAAATATGATTGTTGGTGTGATGAACTTCCAACTGCTGTATTCTCTGCAACTCGTTGGCGATGCGTTCCTGTTCCGAGAATATGTCCTTGTTAATGGCACATAGGTTGGCATATAGGTTGTGCATCTCCTTGACACGAACCAGTGTCAGTTCACGGAACTGCTCCCACTCATTTCTTCCGGCTGAAAGCTGGGACTTCATTCCAGCAATCTCCGCTTGAAGCCGTTGCAAATTGTCGGAAAGCAGGACAAGTCCCTCATTGTTTTCCTCTTCATCAGTCGTTTCAACCGAAGTTATATGTTCCTTGATTTCGGAACAAAGGTTATATACCGCATCCAGCGTGTGGACAAAATCATTATTCTCCATTTCTTTCATTTTCGTATCTGTTTTTGAGTGATTACCAGTTTATCCTTCTCTTTTTCTTCTTTTTCAATTTCCGCTGAAAGGCTGCTTCCGCATTTTCATCGGTATAATTGGGGGTAGGGTTGAACAATCCGCCAAATGCCCCGACAATGCTTTCTACTACATTGCTGCCTGAATTATAGGTATTCTCATACTGCATCACAGGTTGGCTGCCGTTAGTTACCACTCCGATATTCTGTTGGTATTGGTTATTGGTTTCTCCCAACATTCTGTCCAACTTGGAATAACTGAAACTCCTGTCAATATCCGAAGCCTTGAACGTAATACCGTCTTTAGTAAATGACAAGCCCTGTATGACATTGCTTCTTCCTCTATACTTGAACTCCGTTTTTATTCCCTGCTTGGATAATTCCGATATGAGCTGCTTCCAGCTATTGGATTTGCTTAACGAGTTCTTGACCGCATGGTAAATCTCATACTTCGTCTTATCATTTCCTTTTAGACGGTGAGTCCGTACCCTATCCTTTCCTTTGCCAAAATAAAGTCCATACTTCTCTTTCAGCTCCTTGCAGACTTTGACATTCCGATAACAGTCGTTCTTGTCACTGATAGTGCGTCCGTTGTTATTCAGTCGGTTAAAAACAATATGAACATGCGGATGCTTCTGGTCATTATGTCGGGCAATGATATATTGGGTATCTCTGATTCCCATTTTCTGCATATACTCCTTTGCCAGACTTACCAGCATCTCATCCGTCATTTTCGGGGCATCTTCAGGTGCATAGCTGAGCGAGATATGTCCCACAGGCTGACGGATATTTGGTTTCATCATCCGCTGAGCTTGAAAACAGTCCGTAATGGTCTGAATGCTGTCCGTCAACACTCCTTCCGCAGCCAGCAGTCTCGCTTCCTGCTTACCCAGTACATAATTGACGCATCCTTTGAATCCCGCTCCCTTACTTATTTTTCCAATCATCGGACAACTGTTTAATGATTTGTACTATCTTTTTCTTCAACAGCATAAGTTCTGTTGCTACTCCAGCAAATCCTCCGGCATTGGCTTTATGAGCAAGCTGGTTGATGTTATTGGCTTCTCCGGCAAGTTTCCGCAACACGTCCGCATCCGCCTTGCTGATGCGCTGTACTACTTTACCCGTAAGCAATACGGAGTGAACGAACCTACTGAGTGAAACACCTGCATCTTTCCTGCGTTTCTCTACCGCTTGGTACTCAATATCTGTAAATCTTGCGCTGACCACACGCACCTTGTTGCGCCTGGTCTGCCGTGATTGTTGTTTATCTTTTTCCATTCTGAAATTCGTTTTGGACTGCAACCAACGGGAGCAAGTTGTCTTTACCTTCCGGCAAAGCAAGGGCGGAAATGTATACATTTCCATTACCTTGCTTCCTTAGCCTGCACATATTCCGTTGCTACAGCAATGTTACTTGATTAATACTACAGACTCCTGCCTTTCGACTTCTTGGGCACTGATGTTTGTATGAATTTCTTTTCTCGAAGAGGATTCCGTTTACACAAGTACTCATTCAAATCCTTGCATCCACTATATAGATGTGATGCGTCACGGATATTGATGGTACTACCATACTCTTTTCGGATTTGCAGAATGGCTTCTATCCCTGCACGGTCGTTATCAAAAAAGCAATGAATGCGCTGATAATTTCCCAACGGATAAAGAGCCTTGGAAACATTCGATACAGAATTCAGTACCATATAGTCTTGTTTGTCAAATTCCGGATATTGGGGACAACTGTCCAATCTCAATGTCAAGAAAGAAAGATAATCCATAAATCCTTCAAAGACATAGCAGACTTCATTCTGCCTGGTCGTATGCCGAATATGACTGATGTCCTTGGGAGCAATACACCCCTTGAAATACTTGTTCCGTATTTCATATCCTCCACGCACATTAGGGAACCCGACTGCATAATAATGCCTGTCATTGTTCTCAAAATGCACTTCGCAACATTCTCTTTTCGCAAGTTCTGTATTAATACCCCTTTCATGCAGATAGGAAAGCAGAACTGGTGATTCCAAAGGTTTCACTTCCATACGTTGAAAACTCGGCTCTGTAGGAGACTGCTTTTGAAAAGAAAAGGAAACGGGACAAATATGCGGAGCCTGTTCCTCAATCTGACGCAAAAGGTTAGGTACACTTTCGGAACAATACAGTACCGAAGCCAAGGTAAGTATATTACCTCCCTTGCCCAGCCCGAAATCATACCACTTATTGATTTCGGTATTCACCTTAAACGATGCGTCTGTTTCCTCTCTAAATGGTGATTTATACCAAAGGTTCATTCCCTGTCGTTTGACAGGATTATACCCCAAACTATACAGATAATCTTCCAGTTTAATATTCTTCGCTTCTTCTATTGTCATTTTCTTATGAATTTGAATGTGAATGAAATGTGTTGATTTGTTGAGCAACTAACTTATTTTACTGAAATACAACAGAATTATGCCTCAACATCAACTCAACAAAGACTGATGAGAAAAAGAAATAACTATTTTTCTTTTCAACAGCATATTTAAGAAGTTGAGTGTTTGTTGAGAATATTATTCTCTTATACTCAGCAAGTTGATATTATCCTTCAACAATTCAACAAAAGACTTAGAATTCATCCAGTTGTTTTCTGGTAACAGTGTAATAGCGTCCTACCCGTCTGATTGGTTCAAATCTCCTTTCTTTATTACAGGCAAACAGATAAGTGGTATAAGTCAATCCGTTCGGAGCTGGAGCCAGTTTCCAGTCCTCGGTCACAATTTTCCTTAACCAATGCTTGTCAATTCTGACTTGGGAAAGATTCAGCAGGATAAGCAGGTCATTCAGACAAAAAGAAAAGCTGTCTATTTCCATACACTCCATGATTTCCTTTATCAGCTCAGCAGCTTCCACCTCGTATTTACTTTTGTTGCAGCGTATAATTTTCAATAAGGCCGCTGTTTCCGTCTGTTTCGGTGAAAACCACATACGACTCACATTTTGAGTGGTCAATGTCCGATGCTGCAAAAAGTAAAGGAATGCCGGAATCTCCTCAATCAGTTTCTGTAAGAAGTGCGTATCGTCATTCTCCAGATGATGAATCTTCCTTACCCAATACCGTGTTTCTCCCGGGTCGATAATTACAGGAAGTCTTTCGTTATTTGAACAAAGCACAAACTTGGCAAAAAAGGCAATCTCGTCACGGTCTTTGCCTTTTGCTTCCACTTTATAGGATAAAGTTGTACTCAGGTTTTTCAACCGTTCCGAATCCTCCCTACGGTTCAGCAATACCTCATCCACTACAATGATGAGTTTTCCTGCCCAATCTGAATTGAACTGACTGCGGAAATCTTCATTCGTATTAAAGGTTACATTATTGCGGAACATAGCTTTCAGGAAGTTTAGGAACGTACTCTTTCCCGTATTTCGTTCTTCCGATACTAACAACAGAATCGGCAATTTCTGAACAGGCTGCAAATAAAGGAGTTGCAAATAATCCATTCCCAATTCGTATTGCTCACCGAAAATATGGTGCAGTAAAGCTTGAATATGAGAGAAATCTCCTTCTTTTGGCTGGTGTCCTATCGGTTCATACAGATTCAGAAAATTATCTATCACTTGACGGTAGTTCACATGGTCAGGTACAGTACAAAAGCCGTCATATTTAGGGACATTTGCCAGATAATCTTTACCATAATCCTGACGAAGTGTTTCATTGTTCCAGACAATACGCTTCTTTACGTAACCACCGTTCAAACGAGGTTGGTTCACTATTTTGTAGAGTGTCGTACCAACCCGGACAAACGGGCTCTCATTTCTCAATGTTTCATCCGTACTCATACCTTAGCGTTTACGTTTAAAACATTTCTGAATATTGGTCGCTGAATCACAACCTTCACTGCTGTTAGAAACCAATTGCTTGTGCGCCCATTCAATAAGAGCCTTCCGAGAAAACACAAGTTTGTTTCCATACTTCATAAAAGGTATCTGTTCCTGCGAAGTCATTTTGTATAATTTCGCTTTTGAAGTCGGAAAACCGTTATCCTCCAGCACCTTCAATGCATTGGGCATACTTAACGTATCAGGTAAATCGGAACTAGGTACTGCCTGTTGATTTCCTGAAAAGAATTTTGAAACCGCATTGAATACAGCTTCTTGAATCTGCTCCTCTGTTGCGACAATAATATTTGCCATAATCAAACATTTTAGGGGTTAAACAATAAGCTGTCGTCACAGCCATCTCAACGTTGATACGGCAAAGGAAATATAAAAATAAAAGCTTATAAAACAGGATAATATCTATATCAACTGTGTCAACAGCGGACATTTGATGTCATTTGAAGACATTTGCCAGACAGCATTTCAAGGCTTGGCAACAAATGGCTCGAATTGGCACTAATTGGCACAGTTAATATAGATGATAAAAGAAAATGTGATTTTATTGTTTTTGTTTGCGAAGCTGGTCGATTACCTCATCTATATCGAAGAATTCCAGATTGGTAAATGATTTCTTGCTGGGCTTTATCAGACCGTCCTTTATCCATTTATTGACGGATGCTTGGGTTGTCTTCATCCATTTGGCTAAATGAACATTTGTAATCAGGTAACATCCGTTTAATTGCGTAACAGTATGTTTATTTGCTGAAAAGCCACGCTGCAAACGGTCTATCAGTATATCGATGTCTTTTTTGATGATTTTGGGCGCTGGTCTGTTTTCTTTGATGGTCAGTTCAATAGAATTCATGTCGAAGTTAGCCAACTGTGGTAGTTCGGATAACTCTTCGATGATATGATCAGCACATCGCAAATCTTGAATATGGAATGTTAATTGCTTTCGTCTTGGCATAGTAGTGATTTTCCTTTTTCAGTGGTATAGTATTTCTGCAAACGGCTGTTAGGCTTATCAGGAACAGTCATTGCCAACAATCCTTCTGCAATAAGAGGGTTTATATATTTCCTCTTAAACTTTGTTCTATCACTAAAATTGAATAAAGCAATAATCTGAGTTAAAGAATTTTCGAGCAAGCATGTTTCCAATATAGTTTTTATCTCCTTTTGACTTAATGCTACCTTAGTGCCGACTTGCTGCCAACTTAGTGCCGACTTAGTGCCGACTTGTCGGTGACTTGTCGGTATATTTTCTGCAAACTCAAATTCTTTAGGGTCGCGATAAGTAATGGAAAAGACAAACTCCTCTCCACTATGAATCTCTATCTCAGAGTTTTCAAAGTATAACGGAGCATATTTCCGAATATTTTTCTGTCCAGATCCAAGCTCCTCAGCCCATTTCATTTCACGGAATACCTTTGTTATTAGCGGATTCTTTGTACGGGTACGCCAGTCATTTATATCTATATCCCCTGTTTGGAAAGGTTTCGTCCAATTCTCCGTTATGACCCGATCACGGAATATGAGAAACTTATTGGTATATGAACTGATATATTCACGGTGCAGAAGGGTATTTGAAATCACTTCTCTGAATATCATTACCCGTAAATCCAAACGGTCTATACCATTATCTGCCAAACGGAACTTATCAGGCATGTTGCGTTGCACAAAATTCAGCAAACGGATATATGACTGAATCAAATTTACGCATATCATATCCCGGTCATTGTAGCGAATATCAGGGTCAGTCGGAAGCGGATGCAAGAAACGCTCGTAAGATATGCTACGGTAAATGGCATCCGTACGATGCCACGGACAACAATTTAGAATAGTCTGTTCCTTGCCAAATAAAAGAATGGCAGCCAACTTATATCCTTCTCTGTTTGTTCCCCGTTGTTTACCCCAGAACAGACTTTTCAGGAATTCTTCATTTGTCATGCTCAGCCACGGATGATTGGAGTTATGAATGGAAATGTGGCTGCGCATAATCTTGAACGATTCTTCATCCATATCCGCCAATGTTACATCGGGAAATACTTCATTCTCGGAAGATTCCTTTTCTTTTCGCATGAACATGTTCTTAACCAGATAAGTATGCTTTGACACATCATTGTCTGCATCACCCCAACGGTCGTAAAAACGGTTCTTATATCTATGTACCTGTTCACTCTCCGGCACATTCAGATACAGGATAATCTTACCGTCTATCTCTGTCTGCTCTGGCGTGATTGGCATTGGAGGAAGAAACTGTTCAGGATTATTCAGCGTATTGATAATACTTTTGGTCATATCTGTTACGCATTTAGGGTTAATTCCCAATATTGTACCATCATCATCCACCCCTAAAAAGATATATCCTCCCTCTGCATTCAGAAAAGAACATACCGTTTCATATACGGAAGCCGAAACCTTATCCGTGCATTTCTTAAATTCTACTTGCTTATTCTCGCCATGCAAAAGCAAGTCCTTTATTTTATCTGTTGATAACATACTGTTTCTTTTATAATACTTTTACCGCTTCGTCTATTACGCTACTGGCAAAACTATCCAAATAAGTATTGGTCGTTGCCAAATCACTATGACCTAATATCTGTGAGATAACTTCACGTGGTACTTGATTATCCTGTAAAGTCATAGCCATTGTATGACGACTCACATAGCTGGTCAGCTTCATGTCCGTAATCCCCAAAGTCTGCGCTAAGTTAGCCAAATTCTTGTTATTACGTCCAAAACGGCTACGAATATGATTATATAGTCGTTCCCCCTTGTATCCGGCAATGGAAACAATCGGCAACAAATAATCTTCCACTAATATAGTATGAGCAGCAAACCAATCCATCAATTCCTGAATTTCAGGAGTTATCTTAATCTGGATAGGTTTGACTTTTTTAGCTTCTTTTGTTTTATTCCGCTTATAGACAATATAATTTCCACCATTATAACGAACAATATTCTTCTTAGTCAGCAATGCTGCATCTATAAACGATATGCCATAACAATAATAGGAAAAAAGGAACAGACGTCTGGCCAGTTCCTGGGCAGGACTTTCAACTACCGTGTGTTTCAATTTATCCATATCTTCATGTGGCAAATACCGCTTTGCTGTTTCTTCTTCCAAAGCAGCCACATTGAAACCTCCTTTTCCAAAAGGATAAGTACTTTCCGATGCTTCTTTATCTTGAATAGCCTTGTTTAAGATTGCACGTAGAGCTTTGAAATAAAATTTCCGGGTATTTCCCTTACATTCCCGTTTCTGAAGAAACACATCGAAAGCCTTTACATATTTAATGTCAATTTCAGAAAATACTTTCTTATCAAACTTATTATCAAACAATTCAAGCATATGCAGGGTACGGCTATAACAAACAGAATTGCCCACATGTCCCGTTTCTTTCAATGTAGTTATCACTGTATTAAAATAACCTTTCACATTGCCTTTCGAAGTTTTCCCCACAAAAGCATCTTCAAATTGATTCAATGTCCAGTCAATACCATCAAGCTCAAAATCACGAAAGACCGCATTTACACGAGTTTCTATTTCAGACAGCTTCGCATTATATTCCTTGTATTTAGGCACAAGTTTCTTGTCAGTAACAAAACGATCGTTGGCAGTATTCCACTGCTCAGGAGTTGCAAGCAAACCTGTTTTAATGTACTTTCGCTTTCTGTCTTTAGTAATGCGTAAAGTTACAGCTGTTTTTCCGTCCTTGCCTGCATTATACTCTAACAACATGAATTTATAGTGTGCCATACTTCAATTCTTTTAGCGTTTCATTGATTTTGCTTTTGTTTGAATGACACAAATATGACACATTTTTCCGAAACTGCCAACAAAAAGAAGAAAATTCATAGAAAATAACCATTTGACATTCAGTAATATTTACTCTGAAAATCAAAGAGATAGAAAAATAAGAAAGTTTAAAATTGGCTCCTGGGGGGCGTGTGGTCGCTGGTTCGAATCCAGTCACCCCGACAAGCTGAGCATGAAGGAGTTTAGTGAAAACTAACTCCTTCTTTTTATAATACTACCCAACATTGATCTTACCTTACCGAAACCAATATTCGGGGCCCAGCGGAAATTTCGGGTCATCAGATAAATAAAGGGGGCAGTTCTTATGTGTCTCTCTCGTATTCGTTATACAGAAATAACATTAATGAAAATATAACAAATAAAGCTGTTAAAGAACTCATCAACCAAAAACCTTTTTCATACCTTTGCTCTACAAATTTCATGAAGATGTCCGAACGCAAAATAATACATATCGATATGGATGCATTCTACGCATCGGTAGAACAGCGTGACAACCCCGAATTATGTGGAAAACCGCTTGCTGTGGGACACGCTGAAGAACGAGGTGTGGTAGCTGCTGCCAGTTACGAAGCCCGTCGTTACGGAGTACATTCCGCCATGTCATCACAAAAAGCCAAAAGACTTTGCCCAGAACTGATTTTTGTTCCAGGGCGGATGAATGTATATAAAGCTGTATCCCGGCAGATACACGATATCTTTCATACCTATACAGATATCATAGAGCCTCTGTCACTAGACGAAGCCTTTCTGGATGTAACTGAAAATAAAGCAGGCTTTTCACTTGCTATAGATATAGCCAAAGATATAAAAAAGCGTATCCGCAAAGAATTGGGATTGATAGCTTCAGCCGGGGTCTCTTATAACAAGTTTCTAGCCAAAATAGCATCGGATTACCGCAAACCCGACGGATTATGTACAATACATCCCGACCAAGCATTGGATTTCATCGCCCATCTTCCCATCGAATCTTTTTGGGGAGTAGGTCCGGTCACAGCCAAAAAAATGCACGCATTAGGTATTCATAATGGTACCCAATTACAAGCCTGCACTTTAGAAATGCTTACCCGACAGTTTGGCAAAGCAGGTAATCTATATTACGATTTTGCACGAGGCATAGACCTCCGTCCTGTAGAACCCATAAGAATCCGTAAATCCGTAGGATGCGAACATACATTGGAAAAAGACATTTCTCTTCATTCTTCCGCCATCATTGAACTATATCATGTAGTCACCGAATTGCTAGAAAGACTGAAACGCACTAATTTCAGCGGTAATACACTTACTTTAAAAATAAAATTCCATGACTTTAACCAAATAACCCGCAGCATCACTCAAGACAGTGAACTGACAAGCATGGATAAAATTCTTCCTTTAGCAAAAAAATTACTGAAAGAAATTGATTATGAAAGCCACCCCATCCGCCTTATCGGACTATCCGTATCTAATCCAAAAGAAGAAAAAGAAGAAATAAAAAAACAATGGGAACAACTTTCATTGGAATTTAAAGAGTGGGATGATTAAGGTACTGGATAAATGAATCAATATAAGATTCCATTGTTTCAAACCCTTTCACTCCATTCTTTAATTCTAATCCATAATATATTCCCGCCAGCAAACCTGTCAATGCTCCTACCGCATCACTTGACTTACCTGAGTTTATAGCCGAAAATACGCACTCCTTATAACTATTTCCTGCCATAAACCAATTGACCACTGACTCCACCGTATCTACAACAAAGTTTCCATTACAAAGATTTTGCCTGTTAACCTCCACATCACATCTCTGCTCAGCCTGCTGTAATGCCTGTCCTTTATCTTCATATTCCAACAGGCAACGAATAAACTCAATAAAAAACCAAGTATACTTAAAGCTATAACGACTATTATGAGTAATCTTAATAAAAGGAAAAATCTCCTCTTTAGATAAAGGCGAAAAAGCCAAAACACAACATCCCATCAAACTACGGTTGCCGCTATTAGAATCCGAAGACACTCCCCTGAAATTTTTCATGATTGCTTTTTGGGTCACCTGATCAATATCAAACTCAATGTTTTCTCCTGTATACTTTCTATTAAAATACCAATCTCTTAAATTCTGCTGATAAAGTTCCAAATTACAACGACTGTCCAAAGCACATAATAACATCGAAGTATTTCCTGAACATTTGTCTCCCCGAAGATAAGATTTTGTCCACATAGGTTTAAATGTCCCTTTTCCTTTTCCCCCCTGTAAGGCATTCCCAACCAATCTCCTAATATAAATCCCGTTAGTCCCGTTTTAATTCTTTTCATGGCATGTGTTTAATTACAAAGTACAAAAATAATAAAAAGAGAAACAAAACCTTGCCTTCCGCTGTTAAATTCATAATTAATGGGTATTGATAAGTATGTATGCTACAACTAATTTTGCCACCAACAGAAAATGTATTACCGGGTAATAAAGAAAGGAGAACAAATGAAAAGAATCGTATTACTCCGCCATGGAGAAAGTACTTGGAACAAAGACAACCGTTTTACAGGATGGACAGATGTAGATTTAACCGAAAAAGGTATCGCTGATGCCAACCAAGCAGGTATACTCTTAAAAGAAAAAGGATTTCATTTTGATAAAGCTTACACTTCTTTTTTAAAGCGTGCGGTCAAAACATTAAACTGTGTCCTAGATAAAATGGATCAAGACTGGATACCTGTAGAGAAAAGTTGGCGCCTAAATGAGAAACATTATGGCGCATTGCAAGGATTAAACAAAAGCGAAACAGCTTCTAAATACGGAGAAGAACAAGTCTTGATATGGCGCCGTAGTTTTAACGTAGCTCCCAATGCCCTACCGGAAGATGATCCGCGCAATCCGAAAACAGATACCCGTTATAAAGAAGTTCCTGACAAAGATCTTCCACGTACCGAATCTCTGAAAGAAACAGTAGAACGTATATTACCTTATTGGAAATGCATCATCTTCCCCAATCTAGCTACAGCAAACGAACTGCTGGTAGTAGCTCACGGAAACAGCCTCAGAGGAATTATTAAATATTTGAAACATATACCGGATGAGGAAATTGTAGGTCTTAATCTACCTACTGCTGTTCCGTATGTATTCGAGTTTGATAATGACCTGAATTTGAAGAAAGACTACTTTTTGGGAGATCCGGAAAAAATAAAAAAACTAATGGAAGCTGTAGCCGATCAAGGAAAAACCAACCCCGGTGGCAGGAAATAATTTTCCTGCGCTGTCCGAAACCTCCATCACAGAATGGAGAATACATCAAAATAGTGTTTTCAATAGTGCATTCAAGCGCAATCATACGCTTTTATACTAGAAAGAAAACATTATGGATAAAAGATTATTAATCAATTAAAGAAAAAAGAGTATGAGTAAAATAACAAATTTATTGGGTAACCAAGCAGCATTTTATTTAGAGCACACCTGTAGAACTATAGATAAATCATTAATCCATATCCCTTCTTCAAGCACCATTGATGATACTTGGATATCATCAGACCGCAATATTCGTACCCTGAGCAGTATTCAAACCCTGTTAGGACACGGGCGACTTGCAAATACAGGGTATGTATCTATTCTTCCTGTAGATCAAGGCATAGAACATACAGCAGGAGCCTCATTTGCTCCCAATCCACTTTACTTTGATCCGGAAAATATTGTAAAACTCGCTATTGAGGGGGGCTGTAATGCCGTAGCCTCTACTTTCGGAGTATTAGGTTCCGTTGCCCGCAAATACGCCCACAAGATTCCTTTTATTGCCAAACTAAATCACAATGAATTATTGACTTATCCCAATTCTTACGACCAAGTGATGTTTGGTACTGTAAAAGAAGCCTGGAATATGGGGGCTGCTGTAGCAGTAGGTGCCACTATCTATTTCGGTTCTGAACAGAGCCGCAGACAACTGGTTGAAATAGCGGAAGCTTTTGAATATGCCCACGAACTAGGCATGGCTACTATTTTATGGTGTTACTTACGTAACAATGCTTTTAAAAAAGACGGTGTAGATTATCATGCAGCAGCCGATTTGACCGGACAAGCCAATCATTTGGGAGTTACTATCAAGGCAGATATTGTAAAACAGAAATTACCGGTCAATAACGGTGGTTTTACAGCCATTAAATTCGGAAAGACAAATGATAAAGTTTATACCGAACTGACTTCAGAACATCCTATCGACCTCTGTCGCTATCAAGTAGCCAATGGATACATGGGACGTGTAGGATTTTAATCAACTCTGGAGGTGAATCTCATGGCAGTTCTGATCTAAAAGACGCAGTAATAACAGCAATCGTCAATAAACGTGCCGGAGGTATGGGTCTCATAAGCGGACGTAAAGCCTTTCAAAAACCAATGAAAGACGGAATTGAACTGTTAAATACCATTCAAGATGTTTATTTGGATTCAAGCATCACTATAGCTTAACTTTCACTATATGTCCGGGCCGGGAACAAAACAACCACCTTTCCATGTTCCCGGCTTTTTTATACTCTCCGGCCTCCTTTTTTAAGTAGCAACCTTCAAGTATTAAGATAATATTCCTACCTTTGCAATCCGATACACATTATTATATTATATAAGGTATGATGCAAATAAAAGTAACGGCACCCGCTCAAATACATACAACTATCCAGCTCCCCTCTTCCAAGAGTATCAGCAACCGTGCATTGATAATCAATGCACTGGGAAATAGAACATTCCAACTTGAGAACCTATCTGACTGCGATGATACCCAAGTAATGATTCACGCCTTAAATGACGGCAAAAATACCATAGACATTATGGCAGCCGGAACAGCCATGCGCTTTCTTACTGCTTATTTGTCCGTCACTCCGGGAACACGGACCATCACTGGTACACAACGTATGCAACAACGTCCTATCCAGGTGTTGGTCAATGCTTTACGTGAGTTGGGAGCAGAAATTGAATACATAATCAATGACGGATATCCTCCTCTGCGTATCACCGGGCACAAACTGCAGAAAGATACCATCAGCCTGCCGGGTAATGTCAGTTCTCAATATATCTCAGCCTTATTGATGATTGCCCCTATACTAAGTAACGGACTGACCCTTACACTGACAGGAGAAATCATATCCCGCCCTTATATCAACCTTACCCTGCAGCTGATGAACGATTTTGGTGCTAGAGCCAAATGGCTCAATGAATATCAACTAAAAGTTGAGCCGCAACCCTACCAATCCATACCTTTCTATGTGGAAAGTGATTGGAGCGCAGCTTCATATTGGTATCAGATAGCCGCTCTTTCCAACAAAGCGGAAATCATCTTACCGGGATTATTCGAAACAAGCTATCAAGGGGATAGTAAAGTGGCTGAAATTTTCCAGTTACTAGGAATCGAAAGTATTTATGGAAATAAAACGGTAACATTGAAAAAGACCGATAAAATAACCGAACGGCTGGATTATGATTTCATCAACCAACCGGATTTGGCACAAACGTTTGTCGTCACTTGTGCGTTAATGAATATTCCCTTCCGCTTCTCAGGCTTACAAAGTTTGAAGATTAAAGAAACAGACCGTATGGCAGCCTTGATACAAGAAATGGGAAAGCTAGGATATATACTTCATGAAACAGATGATCGTATTCTGTCTTGGGAAGGTGAACGATGTGAAATGACCGCTGATGTTGCCATTGATACTTATGAGGACCACCGTATGGCTATGGCATTCGCTCCGGCTTGTGTAGTAATGCCCGAAATCCGGATTAACAATCCACAGGTCGTTTCAAAATCCTATCCTTACTATTGGGAAGATTTAAAGAAAGCTGGTTTTATAATAGAGGAGGTATAAAGTTATGCTCATACTTATTATTGGTCTGATTATTTTGGCAGGTATCGCCATGACAGTGGGAGTTTTACACAACCGCCAGATACAAAAAAAGATAGAAAGCGGAGAATTGAAGGCTGCTCCCGAAATAGTGGAAGCAGACGCTGAATGTTGTGGGCAACATGAAATTTGTGAAAAAGAAAGCCTGCTTGCCGCTGTCAGCAAAAAAATAGAATATTATGATGACGAGGAACTGGACCGCTTTCGCGGCCGTCCCTCAAATGGTTATAATGAAGAAGAAGTGGAAGAATTTCGGGAAATCATGTACACTTGTAAAGAAGATGAAGTAGCCGGATGGAGCCGTAGCCTGCAATTGCGTGGAATAGAACTGCCGGACGAGTTGAAAGACGAGCTTTTCCTGATTGTAGGTGAACGAAGATTCAAATAATCCGCCTACACCAAGCAAAGTCTCCATTTGAATAAAAACCACTGAAAAAATATGGATATATTAGAACTTTTGCATTATACTTTCTTCCAACATGCCTTGCTAGGAAGCTTATTTGCCAGCATTGCCTGTGGCATTATCGGCACATACATTGTGACGCGCCGTTTGGTATTCATCAGTGGAGGAATTACCCACGCCTCTTTTGGAGGTATCGGCCTAGGATTATACGCAGGAATCTCTCCTCTATTATCTGCTGCAATCTTCTCCGTACTCTCTTCTTTTGGGGTAGAATGGTTAAGCAAACGGAAAGATATGCGCGAAGATTCCGCTATCGCCGTGTTTTGGACTTTCGGTATGGCAGTAGGTATTATCTTTAGCTTTCTAGCTCCAGGATTCACTCCCGATTTATCCGCCTTTCTGTTCGGCAACATTCTGACCATTACGCCCACAGATATTCTGTTACTTGCCATTCTTTCCGTGCTGCTGATACTATTCTTCACTTTATTTCTGAATCCTATCATTTGCATCGCTTTCGACCGGGAATTTGCCCGTTCCCAACGTATACCGGTAGCTTTATTTGAATATATTCTGATGATGTTCATCGCACTGACCATCGTATCATGTCTCCGCATGGTAGGTATAGTACTTGCCATTTCCCTGCTGACTTTACCGCAAATGACCGCCAATTTATTTACCCATAGTTTCAAGAAAATTATCTGGTGGTCCGTCATCACCGGTTATGCAGGTTGTTTAGGCGGACTGTTCATTTCTTATAAATTACAAGTTCCTTCAGGTGCAGCAATAATCTTTTTTTCAATCCTCATCTATACTTTTTGCAAAATGGGGAAAAGCATGTACCTTTGCAAACAAAAGAAACTCAATCAAACCAATGGATATGGAAATTAAAATCAATTCTTTAGACTCTATCCACGAAGCTGCCAAACAATTCATCGCAGCTATGGGTGATAATACCGTTTTTGCTTTCTACGGAAAGATGGGAGCCGGTAAAACAACATTTATCAAAGCTGTATGCGAAGAGCTGGGGGTAACAGATGTCATCAACTCGCCAACTTTTGCCATTGTCAACGAATACCGTTCGGATGAAACCGGTGAACTTATTTACCATTTTGATTTCTATCGTATCAAGAAACTGGACGAAGTATATGACATGGGATATGAGGATTATTTCTATAGCGGTGCCCTCTGCTTCATCGAATGGCCGGAACTGGTAGAAGAACTTTTGCCTGGCAATGCTGTAAAAGTCGAGATTGAAGAATCTGAAGATGGAAGCCGCATCATGCACTTTGAAGCTGAATAAAAGAAAAAGATTCACTGTAGGGACGAACAAAATCTGCCCCTACAGCCAAATTCATTAAATTATGGGAATGCATTATCTGATCCAAGCCATATTCGTATTGGTAGGACTATTGTCCGTTCTGGCAGCTTTATTTAATTGGGAGTGGTTCTTTACCGCACACAACACACAGTTCATTGTCAGTAATGCAGGGCGTCAGCGTGCACGACTTTTCTATGCTATATTAGGACTATTAATGATAGCTACAGGCATTTATTTCTTTTTGAATGTACAAGGCATCGTATAAACACATAGTGAACAAAATCTGTGGATATTACATTCCCCTATCCACAGACATAAAACAAGTTTTTTAGGAAAGAGCAGGATTTCCACCCGCCCCCTGTTATAACAAAAATCCAAATCAATCTACAATTTCAGCCAACAGCCCCCTAGTTTCATCAAGATCAAATTCAGTAGGATCAAAATTATACCCCAACCATTCTTTATATTCACGCGCAGCTTTAGAGCGAGGCTTTTCTAAAGCTTTCAGCATTTTCCTATACCCCCATATGCCATTACAATCTTCTGGCGGACAAGCATTTTCACCATCCAACAAGGCTATAACCGGAATTTCCTCTTTCTTATAGGACTGGCAGGATTCTAATATAATTTCATGTATCCAACTATCACCGAAATCATATTCATACTTAATTTTTGATCCCTTACGACTTAATAATTCACCTAAAGAAAGCATACCGGAATCAAACTGTTTGGGTACACCCTCAAAAAAACAATCATCTGCCCGATCTTTGGAAGGAAGATAATAAGTGTTCCCCTTAATAAAACGATGCAAATGATAACCATCCCATCCCATTGCCACTTCTACCACCTCAGAAAATCTTTCCAAACAAATATTCGAAGGGACCTCCAATATGCGCCAGACTAATGGTTCAGAGTCTTTCAACTCTATTTTTATTCTAAATTTTTTAGCAGGCTGCTCCTCCATATAAAGCGGATCATCATAAATCTCCTCATCTTCTTCTTCGTCAGTAGCAACCTCGAAAACTTCAACTAAATAATCCTCTACCCGTTCCATTTCCAACCCATGCATTTCCGCATAAGGCATTTTTTTCTTTAGTTCATTAATACTTGGAATGCCATAAGGTTTAATATGATAAGTCCGATAAATCTTTTGCAAAATAGGTAAAGTTTCTACCCCGCGAATATCCATCATGCAAGCTGTAACATGATCAAGCAGCAAAGTAGAACAAATATCATTCTTCTGCTCCTTCAGTACATCAAAATAATAACTCAACAAATTACCAAACCAATCCATCACTTCCTCTCTTCTGTCAGGATGAGCTATCACAATATGAGCAACAGCTTCAATCACTCTATATTTAGACATAGGAAGCAGTCCGGGCTCTTTCATAAAGTCCATCAAAACATCTAATTGATTCTGTCCCAATTGATAGGTAATGGCAGACAACATTGTTTCATACAAGTAACCGAAATAAAAATCATAAAAATCCAAATCTTGCCGCAGCACTTCCAAAACAATATCCAAACAATGTTCCATACGAAAATGCTCCATTATTCCTAATGCATACCACATTCTATATGAATAACATTTTTCGGGCATTTTCCGATATACGACAAAGATATTAAAGATAAAATTGCGGAGATCTCGTTCCAATGTTTCTTGTGGAATAACAGCACAAGAAGAGTAGATTTCAGCCGGTGACAGACTACTCATATCATCCATCGTCCACAAAGGCATCAGATAAGATGCGATCGGCTGCGCAATCAATCTATAATCGGGACACTGATGATGATAATAAATATGAGACAGTTCTTCATCTACCTGATTCGCTCCATCATTAAACAATTCAAATGCAATTTCTTGTTCTTCCGGGGTCAATAAAGACATGATATCCTCCAAAAGACCAGGCAGGAATTGGGAATTTTTCTTTTTAGCCATTAAGCAATGTTTTTATAGTTAAAATGAGCATGAGTGTTTTTACAAAGGTATTCTATTATTTTCTTTTACAAAAGAAATAAGAGAGCTAATAGTAGATACTACCTTGTTTTCAAGTATAAAAAAAATGCGCATCCCCTACATAGAGATACGCATCTTTTATTTTATTATGAGACTTTCTTCTTAATCCACTTGTCCCAATGAATTCCCATATTCCATTTCCCCTTGGACTACAAAGAATACATCATCGGGGTCATAAGGCCCCATTCCGTCTTTCTTGGCTTCCTTGACTATGTAATTCACAATTTCATCTTGATCAATGTTAATGTATCCCTCTTCATCAGGTTGTACATCAAGGCATCCGCTGGAGGTATAGTAATCCACAATCACATCAAGGATATAATATAAATCATCCTCCGTGAATTTATCTTTCAAATCCTGAGGCAGATAATTTTTGATAAACTCTATCGTTTTTTGATCATCCTCGTCTTCCAATAAGAAATCGTCTTCCATTCCCATAGTCGTATATATTAAAGGGGTGAATATTCTTTTTATTACAGTAAAGCTTTTATTTTTTCTTCCAGCTGAGCTTTGGTCACTGCACCTACAGTCTTATCTTTCACTTCACCGTCCTTGATAAAAAGAACAGTAGGAATGTTACGTACACCAAATTTACCGGTCAGTTCGTCGTTATCATCCACGTCGCACTTTCCAATTATTACCTGATCCTTATATTCTTCTGCCAAAGCTTCAACATCCGGAGCTATTTTTTTACAAGGACCACACCATGTTGCCCAAAAGTCCACTACTACAGGCTTGCCTGATGCCAGCAATTCTTCAAAATTGCTATCTTTAATTTCTAGTGCCATAATTATTATACTTAGTTATTTAAAATGTTAGCGCAAATATACTAATTAATTTTGTAAGAGAGCTGTGGTTGGCTCTTTAAATAAGTCATGATCTCTTTTTGAACTGAAATTTTCATAGTACGTGACATCAGATTGACATACATTTGCCCATCCTCATCCATCACATGAAAATAAAGCTCTGCATTACCGGGATGTGCCTTGATTAAGGCTGAAAACTCCGTTATCAGCTCTTCATCCAATGCAGACAAAGGAGCTGAAACTGTAAGTTTCTCAATAATCTTTTCCTTTACTTCCGGTAACAACTCAATAGTACTTATCTTCACCTCCCATTCTTCCTGTCGCCATTGTTTTGGCTGACATTTCCCTCGCATAAATAAAAACATACCGGTCATAAAAAAGTTCTTCTTCTCTACCCATTCATTACCGAAGAAAGCAAATTCTGCTGAGCCCGAATAATCTTCCACTTTAGCAATACCGTATGGTTTTCCCGTCTTGGTATACCCCTCACGCACTGCAGTCACAATCCCTCCCATGGTTAAGTCTCTGTTCTGCAAAGGGGTTAAATCGGCAAGTTCCGCCATGTGGACATTGCATACATTCTCTAATATAACAGCATACTCATCCAACGGATGGGCAGAAAGATAGATACCTACCAAATCACGTTCCTTATTCAAACGTTCCAAATCCCCCCATGCAGGAGACGGAATGATTTCGGGAGTAGCAATATCCACCTGATTCTCACCTCCAAACAAAGAATTTGCAGCTGCGGCTTTATCCATCTGATACTTATTCCCATAACGTACCAAAACTTCGGTAAAGGTTTCATCTTTAGCGTTCTTTACAAAGAAATCTTCACGCTTTATTCCTGTGAAACTATCAAAAGCACCTGCCAAAGCCAAGTTTTCTATATTCTTACGATTGCAAGCCGAAAGATTTACACGCTGTACAAAATCGAAAATATCTTTATATTCTCCATTTCTCTCACGTTCTTCAAGGATAGACTGCACAGCACTTTCCCCCACTCCCTTAATGGCTCCCAGTCCAAAACGGATATCCCCTTTACGATTCACAGAAAACTTCAGATAACTTTCATTCACATCAGGTCCCTTGGTCATGATACCAGTCGCCTTACTCTCGTCCATCAATTTAGTAATTTCCGTGATATTCGAAATATTCCGGCTCATCGTAGCCGCCATATATTCCGCCGGATAGTTTGCTTTCAGAAAAGCTGTCTGATAAGCCACCCACGAATAACAAGTAGCATGAGATTTATTGAATGCATAAGAAGCGAACTTTTCCCAGTCCGTCCAAATCTTCTCAAGTACTTTGGGATCATGACCGTTCTTCCGTCCGCCTTCAATAAACTTAGGCTTCATATGGTCTAGTTTGTCCCTCAGTTTTTTACCCATTGCTTTACGCAAGGCATCGGATTCGCCACGAGTAAAATCCGCCAGCAAACGTGACAAAAGCATGACCTGCTCCTGATATACCGTAATACCATATGTATCTTTCAAATATTTCTCCATAATAGGAATATCATACTCAATAGGCTTACGGCCATGCTTACGGTCGATAAAGTCCGGAATGTAATCCATAGGTCCCGGACGATAAAGAGCATTCATCGCAATCAAATCCTCAAAAGTGCTAGGTTCCAATTCCCGCAAATATTTCTGCATACCGGCAGATTCGAACTGGAATGTACCAATCGTCCGTCCTTCACTATAAAGAGCATAAGTAGGAGGATCCGAAATGTCAACCTCGTCAATATCCAAGATAATCCCCTTACTATGCTTGATATTTTCAATCGCCTCTTTGATAATAGAAAGGGTCTTCAGACCCAAAAAGTCCATCTTGATCAATCCAGTATCTTCAATAACTGAACCTTCATACTGGGTCACCAGCATTTTTTCACCGGTTTCCTTATCATCTGCCGTACTTACAGGCACCCAGTCCGTTATATCATCTCGACATATAATAGTACCGCACGCATGCACACCGGTATTACGGACATTCCCCTCCAACATCTTTGCATACTTTATCGTATCACGCAAAATAGGATCGGGTGAGACTTCCGCTGCCTGTAGTTCGGGAACATAAGCTATGGCATTAGGCAAATTCATTTTTTTATCAGGAATCTTATCCGGAACCAACTTACACAAACGGTCGGACTCCGATAAAGGTAATTTCTGTACACGGGCTACATCCTTGATTGCCAGCTTGGTTGCCATCGTACCGTATGTAATGATATGCGCCACCTTTTCCTGACCATATTTTTCAGTTACCCAATTCAATACTCGTCCACGACCATCATCATCAAAATCCACATCAATATCAGGCAAAGAAATACGGTCGGGATTCAGGAAACGTTCGAACAGCAAATCGTATGCAATAGGGTCTATTTTAGTGATACCCAAACAATATGCTACGGCAGAACCTGCCGCCGATCCACGTCCCGGTCCCACAGACACATCCAATTCTTCACGCGCGGCACGAATAAAATCCTGCACAATCAAGAAGTAACCGGGAAAACCCATCGTCTTCATAATATGAAGTTCGAATTTGATCCGTTCCTGCACTTCCTCACTCAATACTTCTCCATAACGCTTATGCGCACCTTCCAACGCTAATTTCTTCAGATAATCAGCTTCCAGTTTAATACGATAGAGTTTGTCATAGCCACCCAGTTTCTCTATTTTGGCTTTAGCGGCCTCCTCACTCATTACCACGTTACCGTTTTCATCTTGAGTGAACTCATCAAACAAGTCCTTTTCTGTATATTTCTTCCGATATCCCTCTTCTGTTCCAAAATCTTCAGGAATAGCAAAAGTAGGCATAATCGGTGCATGATCTATACTATAAAATTCCACCTGATCACAAATATCCACCGTATTTGAAAGAGCCTCGGGAACATCAGCGAAAACTTCATTCATCTCGGCACGTGTCTTCATCCACTCTTGCTTTGAATAGAGCATACGGTTAGGATCATCCAAATCCTTACCCGTACTCAGACAGATCAGCCTGTCGTGTGCTTCAGCATTCTCTTCATCTACAAAGTGAACGTCATTGGTACAAACCAGCTTGACATTGAATTTTTTAGAATACTCTATCAGCTTTTCGTTAGCAATTTGCTGCAATTTATAAGCTTCATGGTTCGCACGAGGAACCGTCGCTTTATGACGTTGCAATTCCAAATAGAAATCATCTCCGAATACACGTTTATACCATTGGATAGCTTCCTCAGCCTCTTCATATTTTCCAGCTATGATATTTCTAGGAACCTCTCCGGCAATACACGCAGTACAGACAATCAACCCTTCATGGTATTTTTCCAATTCCACACGGTCAGTACGCGGACGCATATAGAACCCTTCCGTCCATGCCTTTGATACTAATTTTATGAGGTTGTGGTATCCTTTTTCATTTTTAGCAAGCACAACCAAGTGATAACCACTTTGATCGGGTTTTCCTTCTTTGTTGAATAAACGACGGCGCGCCACATACATCTCACAACCGAAAATCGGTTTAAACAGTTTCTTCTTTGCCGTTTCCAATTTTTCCTTGCATGCCACAAGTTCCGTCTCGGGATTATCACATTCCACCGTACCTTTTTCCAGTCCGGCTATTCTTTTCTTCAAATCCTTTATCTCACTGTTAGTACTGCTATTCTTCTTATTTACATAGTTGAAGAATTCCTTGATACCGAACATATCACCATGGTCTGTTACGGCTATACCTTTCATTCCATCAGCCATAGCCTTGTCTACCAAACGTGGAATAGACGCCTGGCCATCAAGGATGGAATACTGGGTATGGACATGTAAATGGACAAAATCCTGCATAATCGTTACTCTACTAAAAAATTGTCTAAAGATACTCTGCTTTCATAAAACCTGCAAAAAGATAAAGAAGAAGTTATCAACATTCGCTTTTTTTATCTTAAATGAAGTCGAAATAGGCATTTCTAACAACTTTTATTTGCAAGGTTTTCAAAATAAGTTTATTTTTGCACGATAATTGGTTTTATACAATCATGAACCGACTGAAGAAATTAAAGAAAATAAGACTACATAGAGAGGGAACAAGCATCTTAATTGTCAGTGCCATCCTGTTAATTGGTATCAATGCCCTATTGTTTTGGGGAATTGAGTGCAAAATTCCATTTTATATATTTGCCACCGCAAGTATCGTTGTTTACCTGTTAATGGTTAACTTTTTCCGTTGTCCCATTCGATTATTCGAGCACGACACTGAAAAAATCGTAGTAGCCCCGGCAGACGGAAGAATAGTAGTTATAGAAGAAGTAGATGAACATGAATATTTTCATGACCGTCGGTTAATGATTTCTATTTTTATGAGCATTGTCAATGTACATGCCAATTGGTATCCTGTAGACGGAGTAGTGAAACATGTAGACCATCATAACGGTAAATTTATGAAAGCATGGCTGCCTAAAGCCAGTACGGAAAATGAACGTTCTATGGTCGTTATTGAAACTCCTGAAGGACATACTGTCATGGCGCGCCAGATAGCAGGAGCAATAGCCCGTCGAATCGTGACCTATGCCGAAGTAGGAGAAGATTGCTATATTGATGAACACATGGGGTTTATTAAATTCGGTTCGCGTGTAGATGTTTATCTCCCACTAGGAACCGAAGTCTGTGTCAAGATGGGACAAGCGACTGTAGGTAACGAAACCGTCATTGCTAAACTAAAATAAAAAAATCACCAATGGCAAACTGTATCACACGCCACATTCCTAACGCAGTAACTTGCTGTAATCTATTCTCCGGTTGTATTGCCAGTGTCATGGCATTTAATGAAGACTATACCTTGGCCATCTCTTTTATTATACTAGGTGCTGTATTTGATTTCTTTGATGGCATGTTGGCACGTTTGTTCAAAGTATCAGGGC
>ERZ780046.268-NODE-268-length-23682-cov-3.669488_pt1 | contig 23682 bp, 18 predicted proteins | sample MGYA00511848_ERZ780046 | MGnify/ENA primary metagenome ERZ780046 (study PRJEB29588, sample SAMEA2147983) | human gut metagenome | biome: human gut; feature: human-associated habitat; material: faeces | place: Denmark | collected 2008/2010 ...
CAAGGACTATCAGCACTGCAGAATAGAGCATGAGAACCACTCCGAAACTGTTGATGGTGACTGCTGTTATCAGGGCGATCTCGCCCCACATGTTATGCAGATGTGCATTTCCTGATTGAGTATTCATTTTCTGCTTTTCCTCATTTCTTTCATTAATGTGTTTTATAACATAGCCTTTGATTTCCCCGGCATCAGGGGAGCTTTAATTGTCTAAGACTTCATATATGTATATCCCTGCGGTTTTTGATTGTAGCACCGACAATACCACATAACAAATAAATAGTTTTTATGATTCGATAGATTTTATCTATAAAAAATATTCGGATTGTATTAAAATATGAATAGGATCATGTATAAATAATGAAAAGGGGGAGTTATAAGTGAACCTGTCATATATTAGATATTTTGTTGAACTGGCCCATGTTCAGCATTATACAAATGCGGCCAGAAATCTGAATATAACGCAGCCAAGCCTCAGTCACGCAATATCCCAGCTTGAGGAAGAACTTGGGGTAATGCTTTTTGAAAAGAATGGGCGCAATACGGAGCTCACTGCATTTGGCAGAGAATTCCTTGCATGTGCAGAGCGTTCGCTTGGCACTCTTGATGCGGGGGTAGAGTCCATACAAAAGGAGGCTGCCGGGGATGGCGTGATACGGCTTGGTCTCATAAGACCTCTTGGAATGGAATTTGTACCGCGTCTGGCAGCGGAGTATTTGAAGAAAGCTGAAAACAGAAATGTGTCGTTTACATTTCATACAGGGACCACAGGGCAATTGCTTGATGATCTTGCGGCCAGAAAATATGACATGGTTTTCTGTTCAAGACCGCCTGAGACGATGGGATTTTCCGCCGTTCCTGTCGGCAGACAGGATCTTGTTGTCATAGCACCGTCAGGACATCCTTTGGCAGATAGGGATTCGGTGACACTTGAGGATACACTTGGATATAAACACGTATATTTTTCGAAGGGATCTGGAATGAGAAGCCTGGTGGATGAGATGTTTGAAGGACTTGGCAAAGCTCCTGAGATAGCATGCGAAACGGAGGAGGATGAGGTCATAGCCGGACTTGTGGCAGCAGGGTTTGGAATAGCGGTAGTCCCTTACATGGATATGCTCAAAAGGCTTGATGTGAAGGTTCTTAACATAAAACATCAGCTGGTTGACAGGCTTTATTATGTTGTTCATGACAGCCGGACATATATGTCCCCTGTGGCGACAAAATTCCATAAATATGTGTTATCTAGTAATTGACAAATTAAGGTATGATATATAGAATTATTCTCATGTAAACTTATAAATTTGAGAAAATGTTGCACAAATCAAATTATGCAATTACTACAATAAATCGCCAGGAAGTTTAAGGGGGCGCATAGTTAGTGGATAGGACTGCTGTATTTAATATAGCATTTGAAATGTGGGGAATACTAATTTGTCTGTTTGCATTTGCAGTTATATTCCTTCAGAAGAATAATAATAGAGATAAAAAGAATATAAGCCTGTGTATGGAGGCTGCATGTATCATCCTGCTGACTGCAGATATGTTGACATGGTATTATCAGGGAAAAGCAGGACAGACAGCCTATTACATGCTAAAGATAAGCAATTTTGGCGTGTTCTTTATCAACTATTTATATATGACTTTGTTTACGTTTTATCTTCTTGTCATTCTCAATAGAGGAGAGACGAAGATGCCAGCGAGAGCAAGGGGCGTGGTAGTCCTGAGTGCTGCTGGGATAGTACTGCTCATTATATCCCAGTTCAGTGACAAGATGTTCTATTATATAGATGACAATAACTTCTATCACAGGAGCAGCGGTTATCTGGTTGCGCAGCTTATTGCTGCAGCAGGACTTGTCCTAAGCTTTTTGATACTTTTACAGTATAAAAAAAGATTGGAAAAAAGAGTTTTCTGGTCAAGTGTTTTGTATTTTATCCTGCCATGTATATGCACAGTTGTTGTCATATTCTATTATGGGATTTCATTCCAGACAATATCTGTGGTGGCTTCTACACAGATCATGTTTGCAGTTGATATGGTCGAGATGGACAGATCACTTGCGAGATCCAGACAGGAGGTTGAGCGTACAAAGTACGAGGCTGAGCATGATCTTCTGACCGGCATGTACAACAAGACAGCCGGAATGCAGAGGATAAGAGAGTATATAGATAATATGACTGACGAAGACAGTGCTTCTCTTGTATTTGTGGATATAGACGATTTCAAGAGTGTAAATGATACATATGGTCACGCAGTTGGTGATTACTGGATTGAGAAGGTGGCAAAGCTTCTCCGGAGTGACTGCTATGAAGAGGACGTTGCCTGCAGGTATGGTGGAGACGAGTATATTGTGCTTCACAAGGGCTTATCGGATATATCTGTTCTGGAGTCAAAGGTGATAAGATTTGCCAGAAAACTTCAGCGCAAGACAATGGAGAGAGGGCAGAATGTCCATTGCAGTGCTGGTATATGTCAGATCAATGGTTCAGGATTCAGCACAGAAGAGTGTATGAATGTCGCGGACACTGCGCTGTATGAAGCAAAAAAGAAGGGCAAGAATGTCAGCGTGATCCACAGCATCAACAGGGATGGTACGGACAGAGTGACCGTACTTGACAAGATAGAGTCTGATATAAAAAAGGCTCAATCCAGGGTAGAGGCAAGGATCGCATATATGTATACTGATATTATATATGTTAATTATGAGAACGATAAATACCGTGTTATAAAAGGCGATTCTGAGCTGAACAATGCTGTATCTTGTGCGAATAACTACGATGAAGTAATTGGATTGATAAGTAACCGGTTTGACTCGGATCGGTCAAGAAAAATAGTCAGAGATTTTCTCAGCCGCGAGCGCATGGAGAGTTACACAGGCGGCAATACGGAATATCAGACAGAAAATTTCCTCAGAGGGGTTTTGTCAGTCAGTTGTGCAAACAACCATGGGGGTGCAAGCCTTATACATGCTATCCCAGTGGAAGAGGATGGTGACAGAGGCTACTTTGTGGTCGTACAGGATCTTGACATATATGCTGGTTGAAGTATAAAATCATACATAATAATTTTAACGAAAACAAGTTGGTGGATTTTTCCGGATCAGGTCATCTTTTCGCCCCACAACCGCAAGGTTGTGGGGCTTTATTTATGCCATCCGGGGACGGAGGTTTTATGAACGAGAATTTTATGAAAGAAAAGCCAGTGTTCCCACTTTTGATGTCCATGGCACTGCCTATGGTTATATCGATGATGGTGAATGCTTTGTACAATATAGTTGACAGTTTCTTTGTGGCTAAGATAAGTGAGGATGCGATGACAGCACTTTCGTATGTATTTCCACTGCAGAATTTTGTAAATGCTGTGGCGATCGGATTTGGTGTTGGAATAAACGCGGTGATAGCCATATATCTTGGAGCCAAGGACAATGAGCGGGCAGATCGTGCAGCTAGTTGGGGGATGTTTCTTGCTGTTATACAGGGAATAGTGATGACAGTCGTGTGTATTGCCATTATTCCATCGTTTCTCAGAGCCTTCAAGGCAAGTGGAGACGTCCTTGACCTTGGCTGTCGTTATGCTGACATAGTATTTGGATTTTCTATAATTATTTCGGTTGATCTTGCATTTGAGAAGGTGTTCCAGTCGGTTGGACACATGATAGTTACAATGGTTGGACTGATGGGCGGCTGCATTGTGAATATAGTGCTTGATCCGCTGCTGATATTTGGTGTGGGACCATTTCCTGAACTGGGTATAGAAGGCGCTGCGCTGGCAACTGGCCTGGGACAGGTGTTTACACTGATCATATATTTTGTTGTGTACTTTGGAAGACCGATAAATGTGAAGTTCGGCATAAAGCATTTGCATGAGGGCGGTCTGATGGTGAAGAAGCTTTATGCCATAGGTATACCTGCCATACTCAATATGGCACTGCCTTCTCTGCTCACAAGCGCACTCAACGCCATACTCAGCATGTATTCGGCAACTTATGTCATGATCCTAGGCGTGTACTACAAACTTCAGACATTCCTGTATATGCCGGCAAATGGAATCATTCAGGGAATGCGTCCTATCATAGGCTATAACTATGGTGCTGGAGAGCATGCCAGGGTGAAGAAGATATTCAACATAACGCTTGCATTAAATGCTGGAATCATGCTGGCTGGAACAGTTGTGTGCCTGCTCATCCCGGAAAGGCTTATAGGTATGTTCACAGAGAATGTGTCTACAATAAATGCAGGTGGAACAGCACTGCGCATCATATGCGCCGGATTTGTAGTGTCGGCTGTGTCGGTAACTGCATCGGGGGCACTTGAGGGGTTGGGGAAGGGAACTCCGTCCCTACTCATATCCCTGCTCAGATATGTGGTTGTCATAATCCCGGCTGCATGGATACTTTCAAGGCTTTGTGGTTTCGGACCTGCTGGTGTGTGGAATGCGTTCTGGGTAGCAGAGCTTATAACGGCGGCGTGTGCGGCGTTTATATATAGAGGGGCTGTCAGAGGACAGAGGGAAGTGGTTTAGATAAATTGAAGATGTAATACAAATAAAGTCACGACGTTGATGCTGAGTGGTATCTGTCCGGGAATCCGGGGATATCAGTGCAGATTAGGTCGTGACTTTGTTGTATTTATCACACACTATTTCTAATTCGTTAAAAGGTAAACAATACTTTCTTATTTTGAAAGGTTCATTGCTAATATACTGGTTATATAATGTTATTGCTTTATTCGCTATTTCTCTAGAGTGATCCTCTTCGTTTACATAATCAGATATAAATTTTAAGTCTCGTTTTCTATTTTTCTCCAAACGAGAGTCATTTTTTCTTATAGAATAATCATCCATTGGTAAAAGTTGTTTTTCTGTAACAGGAATCATATCAATAAAATTTATTCCGCTTACAAAACGTCCGGTTTCGGTAATGACTTTTGTATAACCAGCGTTGTTATGTAGTGTTTTCCTTTTCTGAGGCTTGCCGTCATGTCTTGTTATCGGAATGGCATACATTCTACTATTAACCATAACAATGATGCCAATAAAGTGCCTGTTATCTTTGCCTAATTGAGGGCTTACAGATGGTACATGATCACAAACTTTATGTAGTTCTCGTATGTATTTCATATCTATTCGATATAGATGTAAACGATTTTTTGTCATATATTCCTCTTTAAATGAAAAATTTGGATGTAGGGGCTTACTAATAAATAAAAAAGGCTATGCGCATAATGCACATAGCCAATAATTGTAGTTCCACCTCGGTAGAACTAACGCTTTTCGTATTCCACTTAACGGCAGGAGCCTCCGATTGACTATGATTATAACATATACAAAAGAAATGTCAATTTCCCTATTAGGATTACAGTTTTATAAAAGATGTATGTCACTGAGAATACATGAGAGCGGCTTGGAATTCAAGGGACTTGAAAGAGAGTTAATGAAAGCTTTAGAAAAGTATACAAAACGGAGAATTTGAGCTACAAATTGAGCTATTGCCCATCAAACATTTAGTATGTTAGAATAGTTGTGGTTATCCTATAAAAACACTAGGATAACCACGATTGTTTTGTTGGAGGAAAAATCGTGGGAAATATATTCAGAAAGGCATTCATCAAATCAATCCCAATCATGTGCAGTTATTTGTTCGTCAGCATGGCATACGGAATTATGATGGAGAATGCCGGATTCAAATGGTATTATTCACTGCTGGTCAGCCTGACGGTGTACACGGGGGCGTACCAGTTTGTGCTTGTGACGCTGCTTTCAAGCGGAGCATCCATACTCACCATGGCACTCACTGCATTTCTGATGAACAGCAGGCAGAGTTTCTATGCACTGACATTTGTGGATGAATTCAACCGCATGGGAAAGCGGAAATTATATATGATACATACAATGACGGATGAGACTTATGCCGTGAACTGCACCTTGCCGGACACCGGTAAGGAGAAACAGAGCATCATGTTCTGGGTGGCTTTTTTGTCGAGGTGTTACTGGATGATCGGTGCGGTTGCTGGGGGAATCCTGGGGCAGATCATTCCATTTGATATGACGGGGATTGATTTCTGTATGACGGCGCTGTTTGTCATCATATTTATCGATCAGTGGGAGAAGGCGGAAAGTCATATCCCGGCGATTGCGGGAATTGTGATAGCGGTTGTATGTCTGCTAGTTGTTGGACCGCAGTATTTCCTTCTGCCGTCACTCATCATAGCGTCAGCGGTGCTTGTGGTGTGGAATATGAGGAGAAAGTAGGAAAATATCATGAATACGAAATATATATTGATAGGAATTGCGGTGTCGGCAGTTGTAACATTTGCACTGAGGGCACTTCCATTTGTCATATTTAATGGAAAAAGACAGATGCCGGAGATGCTGGTAAAGCTTGGGAAGGTGCTTCCGGCGACCATCATGGCGGTGCTCATAGTGTACTGCCTGAAGGGGGCTGTGTCGGCTCCAGTGGCAACTGGAATACCGAGTCTTGTCGGCGTGCTGGTGACAGGCGGAACGTACAAATGGAAGCACAATACGCTGTTAAGTATTCTGCTGGGGACTGTGAGCTATATGGTTATGCTGCGCATAATGTAGATAATCATTTTTGGTTGATTGTTTTTAGCAGTAATCTCTGCAACCGGATTGCGGATAATTTGTACGCAGAATCCCACTATTGAATGAATGTGCATAATTTGTTAGAATAGCTGTGTGTTTATCGACTTAAGCACATATTATAATATGAAGATATCATCGCGGCAGATTTTGTCTGGGCAGGTGATATTGGGAGATATTATTAGAAAGGATCTGAATAAGTAATGGATAGATCAGATAAACAGAGAATTGAGGGGATCGTGCAGAGGATACTGGATGATTTCGGCGATGACAGAGCCATCAACAAGACGGATCTGTGCAACGAGCCGGATAAGACAGCCATTATCGATGTGATCGACAAACTCATGAAGATTCTGTATCCGGGTTATTACAGCGACAAGCTGTATAAGATATACAGCTTGAAGAATAACATGTCTGTTATCATAGAGGATGTAATATTCCATCTGAAGAAACAGATCATGATAGTTCTCAGGTATTGCAAAAAGTTTCCTGAGCTCACAGATGCTGAGCTTGAGGATAAGGCGATGGATATAACATATGAATTCATGGATAAGATACCTCAGATAAGAGACTATCTTGAGACTGATATCCAGGCGGCATTTGACGGAGATCCTGCTGCGGGCAGCAAGGATGAGGTCATACTATCATACCCTGGACTGTATGCCATATCTGTATACCGTATGGCACATGAGCTTTGTCTGCTGGATGTGCCGATGATACCAAGGATCATGACTGAGCACGCCCACAGCGTGACCGGAATAGATATTCATCCGGGCGCCACCATAGGAAAGTATTTCTTTATTGATCATGGTACGGGAATCGTTATCGGCGAGACGACTATTATCGGCGAGCATGTGAAGATATATCAGGGCGTGACACTTGGAGGACTCTCTACACAGGGAGGTCAGAAGCTCAAGGGAGCCAAGAGACATCCAACCATCGGTGACAATGTAACCATCTATTCAGGCGCGTCCATCCTTGGAGGCGAGACTATCATCGAGGACAACGTTGTTGTGGGTGGTAATACATTTATCACCAACTCAGTAGAGAAGGATACAAGGGTTACTGCCAAGAAGCAGGAGCTTCAGTATAAAAATAATTAGAGGACATACAAATGAGTGACATACGAAAGATAGCGGTTCTGACCAGCGGAGGAGATGCTCCGGGCATGAATTCAGCTGTTAGGGCTGTGGTTGTATCGGCCATCAACAGTGGAATAGAGATAGTCGGAGTGATGCGTGGTTACGAGGGACTTATCGACTGGGAGACACAGCCGCTCGGCCTGGCGGACGTCAGGAACATAAACAATCAGGGTGGAACGATACTTTTCACCAGCAGAAGCGAGAGATTCCTTCAGAAAGAATACCGCGAGCAGGCGGCAAAGAATCTGAGAGATCACGATATAGATGCGCTTGTTGCCATCGGTGGGGATGGAACACTCCGTGGAGCCATAGCATTTCAGAATGAGGGTATCAATACCATCTGCATCCCTGGAACAATAGACAGAGATGTTGCATGTTCTGAGTATACGCTGGGATTTGACACAGCGGCGAATACAGCCATGGAGGCCATTGACAGGATAAGAGATTCATCGGTTTCCCACGGACGATGCAGCGTCGTGGAGGTCATGGGACGAAAGAGAGGCTATATAGCGCTCTGGGCAGGCATGGCGACATCAGCTGATGCCATCATAATTCCTGAAAAATGGGATGGTGACTATGACAGTATCATAGATACGATAAAGGCAAAGCATGCTGACGGAAGGAACAGCTATCTGGTGGTTGTGGCCGAGGGGGTTACAGATGCTCCAGAGCTTGCACAGATGATTCTTGATAAGACTGGTATAGAGTCGAGGGTATCGGTGCTTGGCTATATACAGAGAGGCGGACAGCCAACGGCAAAGGACAGGATGTATGGCTCACTCATGGGTGCGTATGCCGTTGATGTACTCAAGAAGGACAAGGCAAATCGTATGATAGCTATCAAGAACGATATACTTATAGACTATGATATAAAAGAGGCAATTGATATACAGAACAATCAGATCGATTCCTTCCAGTATGAGCTGAGTAAGCTGCTGGCCGAGTAATCGGTGAGGCTGGCAGTGGGTAAAAAATAAGCTGACTGATTATAAAAAGATATATAAATGACAGGTATAAAAGATACAATATAAAGGAGAAGGTTATGAAACAGGTAATATTAACAGGCGACCGTCCTACGGGCCGTCTTCATGTGGGACATTATGTAGGATCACTTAAGAGAAGAGTCGATCTTCAGAATTCAGGAAAGTATGATGAGATTTACATCATGGTGGCTGATGCGCAGGCGCTTACAGACAACGCAGAGCATCCTGAGAAGGTCAGACAGAACATTATGCAGGTTGCTTTGGATTATCTTGCCTGTGGCATAGATCCTGAGAAGTCTACTATATTCATCCAGTCAATGGTACCAGAGCTCACAGAGCTCACATTCTACTATATGAACCTTGTAACAGTGGCAAGAGTCCAGAGAAATCCTACCGTTAAGGCAGAGATCAAGATGAGAAACTTCGAGGCAAGTATCCCTGTTGGATTCTTCTGTTATCCTATCAGCCAGGCTGCAGATATCACAGCATTCAAGGCCACAGAGGTTCCTGTTGGAGAGGATCAGATGCCTATGATCGAGCAGTGTAAGGAGATCGTTCACAAGTTCAATTCGGTATACGGTGAGACACTTGTTGATCCAAAGATCGTTCTTCCTGACAATGAGGCATGTCTCAGACTTCCAGGTACAGATGGTAAGGCCAAGATGAGTAAGTCACTTGGAAACTGTATCTACCTGTCAGAGGATCCTGCAGATATCAAGAAGAAGGTTATGTCCATGTACACAGATCCAAACCACATCCGTGTAGAGGATCCTGGTCAGATCGAGGGCAATTCAGTATTTACATATCTTGATGCATTCAGCAAGCCAGAGTACTTTGAGGAGTTCCTTCCAGACTACAGTGGTATGGATGAGCTCAAGGAGCACTACACCAGAGGTGGCCTCGGTGATGTAAAGGTCAAGAAGTTCCTGAACAATGTTCTTCAGGCTGAGCTTGCGCCTATCAGAGAGCGCCGTCAGATGTGGGAGAAGAGACCACAGGATGTATACGACATCTTAAAGAGTGGCAGTGAGGTTGCCAGAGCAAAGGCAGCAGAGACGCTTGCAGATGTGCGCCGTGCTATGAAGATTGACTATTTTGAGAACGACAATCTTTTCAAGTAAGAAATATTATAACTTTTAGCATGATTACATGTGTAAAAAGGATAAAATTCTCGCCAAATGTCCTGAAAAGTGATATTTGGGACAAAGCAAGGGAATTTTATCCTTTTTTCATGCAAATAATCATTTTAGAGATATTTTTGTGCTAATGACGAGCAAATTATCTCAAAATAAGAAAATCCTAGGGAGGTGACATATCACCCGAATGTGGAGTTAAATAACGCTGTCAATCACATATTATATCCTCACAACCACAGCTTCATACGGATACAGTCCTGTCAGTGAAATTACACAGTGCAGATGGGCGTAAATTGCAACAGTCAAAAACAGTAATTACCTGAGTCGTTAACTATATAAATAATCCGGATTTCTCCTTGCTGTGCTCCAGCTTGTCAAGAAGCTTTGCGCAAGGCTTTGCGAGCAGTAGTCCGATGACCGCTGAGATCGCAACATATATCAGCAGGGTGGCAAGACATTTGCCGTAGGTGTGTTGATACATTCCGGCGACACATTCCCTGAGGGCGTTCATGCAGTATGAGAACGGCATGAATTTGTAAAGGTACTGGTACACTGATGGGAGCACTTCCACCGGGAAAGTACCGCCTGCTCCGGCAACCTGTATGACCATGATGACAACTGCGATGGCCTCACCGATATTGCCAAATGCCACGGTGAGAGAGTAGATCAGGAATGTAAATACAAAGCTCGTCATCATGGCAGCAAGTGCAAATGCTATCGGATGCTTGCACTGTATTCCCACGTAGAACAGATCGCCCATAACGGTTATGATTGTCTGGACCTGTCCGATGACGAAGAAGTTAAGATATCTTCCGAAGAACTTCTGGTAAGGCTTCACGCCCTCAAGCTCTTCATTGTCCTTGACCTTAACGTGTATGAGTGCCACAAGTATGAGAGCACCGACCCACAGTGCCAGGACCGTGTAGAATGGTGCCATGGCTGATCCGTAGTTGGATATCTCGTATACAGCAACTGTGTTCATCTGTACCGGTGATGAGATGAAATTCACTATCACCTGTGGATTGTCCTTGATGGCATTTATGAAATCCTGGTAGCTGCTGTTAGACGTGATCGTCTGTATGTCGGCCTTGATCTTGTCTATGCTTTCTTTGAGATCCTTCAGACATTTGATCGTTCCCGCGATGTCTGCGGTTCCGTCCTTCAGAATGTCCTGATACTCGGTCAGGGACTTGCTGATATCGTTGAAGTTTCCCGGAACATTTGCCAGCACGGTCTGTGCCTGCGCCAGAGATGACTGGATATTCTCTAACGAAGATTTCAGTTCAGGCGAAAGTTCGTTATTTATGAGATCCTTCACTGAAGCAATGTCATTTGTACACTTCTTTATGTCGGACGATACCGCTTTTTTAAGTGATGCAAATTCTTCGTCCGACAGGCTTGTGTCGGATACAAGCTTTGCTAAGTCTTCGTTCAGATTTTCAAACTGAAGTTTGGCATCCGATACTATAGGTGACTGGGCTTCGATCAATCGGTTTATGGTGTCCAGAACATTGGTGCCAAGGGAACCATTGAGGTCAGTTTCGATTGACACTGATCCGATATCGTGGGTTCTTGAGAGGCTGTCCACGGTTTTACCAAGCTCTGTAAGTCTGTCAGAGATCATGTCGAGACCTGTGTTCAGCAGTGATATCGAGGTGTCTGCAACGTCGCTGCTTATGCCTGCGCTGTCACTCAGATTGCCAAGACTGCTTGAGCCGCTCTGTGCCATGCTGTCTATGCTTGGAAACAGAAGCTGAGTGGTATCGATGGCATCTGATGCAGACTCTGTGAGCAGTGAAAATGTATTCAGCATATAGACGTAATTGTCCAGCGTGGATGAGATCTGTTCCAGTTTGCTCTCAAGACCGGCAACGAGGTCTGAACCGTCTATGTTATTTCCGGAAATGAAATCTCCGGCATTTGCAAATACCTCGGTCAGCGTGCTTATGATCTTTGTGTTTATCTCGTTTTGGACGGTCGTCTTGACCTTACCGGTTATCTTGGTGGCAATGGCGTTCTTCTTGCTGTTCTCGTAGTATTCGATATTGGGATTGACGATGTTGCCATTTAGTATGCTGAGCATGTTCGCCGTGAAGTCCTTTGGTATGATTATTCCGGCATAACATTCCCCGCTGGCGATGAGTTCAAGTGCCTCATCTTTATTATCGGCAAATGTCCAGTCGATAGTGTTGTTGTTTTCAAGACTTTCGATCACCATGTCTCCGATGGTCAGATTTATTCCGCTCATCTCGATTCCCTCATCCTCGGAGTAGACGGAGATCTTCATGAGTGAGGTGGCGGACTCTCCATACGGATCCCAGTTTGACAGGATGTTGAACCACGCATACAGGGAAGGGATTATGCACAGACCCATGACTATGGACAGTGCGACAACATTTGTGGTGATCCTGCGCAGATCAGATATGTATACACGCCAAATGTTTTTCATGATAATTCCTCCTTGTCAGCTTCTGTGTTTTCTGTGGCTTCATCCTGTTCATCCGTCTGAACCGAGTCGCCATGTTCATCTGTCTGAACTGTCTCGTTTTGCTCATCAGACTGCACAGACACACTCTGATCATTCTGCACAGCCTCAGCCATCTCAGCCACCTTGTCCTGCACGGCGGTGATCTGTGTCTGAATGTCAGTTTTTACATTTGTTATTATGTCGTCCAGCTTCTTCTTCGGTGCAGCGACTCTTGTATATATGCTGTTGATGTCGATGAGACCGTCAATATTATCTTCCGTATCCTGAAGCGAGTTAACCATCTCCTGTACCTTGTAATCCGAGTATTCCACATGTATCAGATACGCCGCGATTATGAACAGGCTGGCGATCCACAGAACAAGAAATATGATCTTGGAGCTGCCGGTCAGAAAGAGCAGGATAAGGAAGCATGCGGGAACAGTGAATATACACTTAATACCCGCCTTCAGCTTTTTTACATTTGCTGCATGGGCATTGTCTCTGAATGCAAGCACCTGGGACTTTATGTCAGATGGCTCGGTGCTGGTTGTATTTGAATTTGTATCTTCGTTCATGGGTGTTCCTCCTTATTTGCATTACATCATATCCGTATCTTCCATACGTTTCTCGATGAAGTGCATGATATGGATAAATGGTTTTCTGATTATAAGTCCTATGACCAGTGCAACCACAATGAAAATTGACAATTCAAGCAGATATTTGAACAGGTCTGCGTGATACATTCCGCCAATACATTCACGCATTGCATTTATCGCATATGGGAATGGGAAGAATATGTACACCTGTCTGAAGAAGTTCGGAGGAGCCTCTATAGGGTAGGTTCCACCGCTCCCCGCTATCTGCAGCACCATGATCACAACAGCGAGGGCCTTGCCTATGTCGCCAAATGATATGGTGAGTGAATATATCAATATTGAAAATGTCAGCCCTGCGAGTGCCGCAGTTGCCCAGAATGCAAATGGGTGCAGACACTGTATCTTCAGCAGGAACAGATCTCCAAGCACTATGACCAGAACCTGAAGCTGAGACAGCAGGAAGAAAATAAGGTATCTTCCAAAGAACAACTGGTGTGGTCTGGTATCCTTCAGATAGTCCGCATCCTTCACATGCACCTTCATGAGGGAGACGAGAATTGTCATTCCGACCCAGATGGCAAGCACTGAGTAAAATGGTGCCATGGACGAGCCGTAGTTGGCAATGCTGTAGTAGTAATGTTCCTCGACAGCAACAGGCTTTGACAGGAATGACGCCAGCGCCTCTGAGTCTCCGTTGAGGAAGGCTATGATCATGTCGGTCACCTCGCTGTCGGCGGCCTTGTTGATCTCGTCTGTGGCGGTCTGGATCTTGTCACGTATACCACTTATGAGATCGGAGAGGTCTGTGAGACTGGTGTTCATTGATGCAATAGTCACCTTATAATTGTCAAATACAGAGCTTGCACTGCTGATGGTAGAATTCAGGGTATTTAACAGATCCTGAGCGTTTTTCAGTGCATTTTTGATGTTCAGGATAATGTTGTCCATGTCAGGAATGACCTGGCTGGTAAATGTGTCATCTATGTCTGAGACAGAGTCGATGATCTGGTCGAGCTTATCTGATACGGCATTTTCTGCATTTGTGATCGCAGATATATCCAGACTATCGATGGTGTCGGCGGTGAGAGAGGAAATCTTCTTAACCTCTGTTTTTAGCTTGTCAAGCTTGTTGAGTGCATCTGAAACCTCATTCGTGTTGCTTATGTCAAGAGATTTGATATATTCGTCGACTGCATCGATCTTTTGCTGAAGTTTGTCTGCATCTGCCTTGATATTCTCAAGATCGGCAGATATGTTCTCTGCATCATCCTTCATATGGATAAGCTTTGCAGAGCTTTTCAGATTCTGTATGTCCTGCGCGATGCTGTCAATCTGATCCTGAAGAGAATTCCTGACAGTGTAGTAGGTTGAGCCCACTGAGTCTATATCAGACATGCTTGAATCAATGGCGGAACCCGCATCGGACAGAAGCTTGCTGCTCTTGTCAGTTGCGTCCTTGAGCTTTGTGCTGGTCTTGAGTTTGTTATTTGCCTTGATTATGGAATCTATGGTTTTCTGGTATCCGGCGAGATTGTCATCGACGGTCTTGAGTGCTGTGATGAAATCCGTTCCCTTGAGATCCTTCGACAGATCTGTGTCGGAGTCGTCAATGGCAGTGATAAGCTTCTGTGATATCGCCTTGACGTAGGTTTCGTTGATGCTTGTCTTGAGCGTTGAGACTGCAGTGTCGGTTATCTTAGGTGCCACGGCATTTTTCTTCTCATTTTCATAGTAGGTGAAGCTTGGATTTACGAAGTTGTCCGTCAGGGCATTGAACATGTTGTAGGAGAAATCCTCATCAATGACGACGGCGGCATAGTAGGTGCCTGATTTCACACCGCCGATGGCGGACTTTTCAGATTCCGGAAATACCCAGCCGATACTGGTCTGGCTTTTCAGCTTATCGACCACTGACTGGCCCATGTTCATCTCGTTGCCGTCCGCATCTGTGTAGCCCTTGTCCAGGTTGACGACGGCGATATTGATATTGCCGGTATTGGCATATGGATCCCAGTTTGCAAATATGTTGAACCATGCATACAGCGCAGGCAGTATGCACAGTCCAACGGCGAGAACTATTGTGAGTATACTTTTTTTGATACCGATCAGGTCGTTTTTGAATATTTTCAGTATTGTTTTCATTTTTATGTAATTCCTATTTATATAGTAAATGCATCAGCGAGGACTGATATACATGAGAGAGTCCCCGCTGATGATCGTTTATTATTCTACAGGTCTTTGAAATGGAACTGCTTCTTTCCGGTTGCGTAGTCATCAACTATCTGTCCATGTCCGTAAAGCTTGTATTTGTAGGTTACAAGTCCCTCAAGTCCTACAGGGCCTCTTGCATGGATCTTGCTTGTGCTGATTCCGACCTCTGCGCCAAATCCGTATCTGAATCCATCGGCAAATCTTGTGGAGCAGTTCTGGTATACTCCGGCCGAATCGACAAGCTGCATGAAGAGGGCGGCGGTCTCGTTATTCTCAGTCACGATACAGTCAGTGTGATGTGAACCAAAGTGGTTGATGTGTGAGATCGCCTCCTGCACATCGTTCACGATCTTGACTGAGAGCACCAGGTCAAGATACTCGGTATTGAAATCATCGTCTCCTATGATCTCAATACCGTTCGGGCTGCTCATATTGCTTTCAGCCTGATTGATGATCTCCGCTGCCTCGGCGGTTCCGCGGAGCTTTACACCGTGTTTCTTAAGTGCTTTTGCCATGACCGGAAGCATTTCTTTTGCCACATCCCTGTGGATGAGAAGTGTCTCCGTTGCGTTGCAGGCAGCGGTGTACTGTGTTTTTGCATCTATGATGATAGGGATAGCCTTCTCTATATCTGCATCCTTGTCTATGTATGTGTGGCAGATTCCGTCTGCGTGTCCCATGACAGGAATCTTGGTGTTGTTCATTATATACTGCACAAATGCATTTGAGCCTCTAGGTATGAGCAGGTCAACGGACTTGTTGCATGACAGAAGCTCATCGATCTCGTTGTGCTGGCTTGCCTGGAGCATGCAGCCCTCTGGTGCTCCGTTTGCAACGGCTGTGCCGTAGATCACATCGAAGAGAGCCTTGTTGGTGTTGGCAGTTTCCTTGCCACCCTTGAGTACTGCGCAGTTGCCGCTCTTGATGCACAATGATGATATCTGGACCAGCGCATCCGGTCTTGCCTCGAATATGATTCCGATGACACCGATAGGGCAGGAGACTCTCTGAAGGACCAGCCCCTCGTCAAGCTCTCTCTTGAGCTGGATCTGTCCAACCGGGTCAGGGAGCTTTATGAGCTCATCGATTCCATTTGTCACGTCAGCGAGCTTGTGCTCGTCGAACTTCAGTCTCTTCTTGACTGATGCTGCGATCCCGTTCTCCTCGGCAGCAGCCATGTCCTTTGCATTTGCCGCAAATATCTCATCCTTATGTGCGATGAGTGCGTCCTTTACATGTACTAGTATATTGTTTCTTGTATCTTCTGAAAGTGCAGCCATTTTGTAGCTGTCAGCCTTCATGATGCTTGTAGCTTCCTGCATGTTCATAATCTTGTTCTCCTTTATAATACTGTATGTCATGTGCACTTATTCTGTCGTGGCACATGAGCATATAATCCATTAAATATTACCACAAGTTTGGGGAGATGACCACAGGGAAGAAGATAAAAAGAGGCCATCGCATAATATGAGCAATCCACATTTGGAATGAAATCCGTATGGATGATTGCCATATTATGTGATGACCTTTTTATATGGTTATTGAGTTGTTATATATTGCTCCAAATTAGCAGCTTATCACAACAAAGCTCTGTGCCGGAAGAGTGATAACTCCGTCAGCGATACCTGGCTGTGTGCCGTTTATTGCTATAGAATAGATAACCTTTGCGTCACCAGTCAGCTCAGCAAGCTTCCTTGACTGGGTGTCTGTATTCTTAGGGTTCACTGCAAGGAGTAGATTCCCTCTCTTATATACAAGTGGCTTTCTGCTGATGATCTCAAGGTTGCTCTTGTCCAGCAGATCGGCCTGTGAATGTCTGAGAGAAGTGAGGGTCTTCACTGTATTGAGCAGTGAGTTCTGATCTGCCTCGGAAGCCTCAACATTTGCGGCATTTTCTGCAGGATCAACCGGCAGATAGAGCTTGTCGGCAGGCGCTGATGAGAAGCCCATGTTGTCACCGCTTGTCCACTGCATAGGAGTTCTTGAGCCGGTTCTGGTGAATCCCCCCTCCTTGCTTGCCATGCTTCTGAAGCTCATGGCGATCTCATCGCCGTAGTAGATGAATGGATTGCCGGGCATTGTCAGGAAGAATGCGTAGGCAAGCTTTAACTCATCCTCAGAGAGTCCGTAGCTGATACGTGTAGTGTCGTGATTTCCTGTGATGAGGGCTATAGCACCCTTGTCCTTTATCTGCTCGTATCTTCCCATGTATTCATCAATGAAGTGGTCGCAGGTTCCCTTGCTGTCAGCCTTGAAGAAGCTGTTGTTCTCCGTGCTGTCGTCAAGTGACTCTGGAAGAGATGCAAATGCATTCAGGTGAGCTTCGTAATCTCTTACCAGAGAGTTATATCCGTTGCCCATCCAGTCGAGATAGAAATCCATGTCGAAGCCGGCCTTGATTGACTGTTCAGCCTTTCCCCACTCAGATACAAATGCTGACTCAGGGTACTCAGCGTGTATATCGCCGAGAATGTCCTGCCATACGGCAACTGTTCCGCTCTTGTTCGCATCATCATGCTTTACAAGTGAATCTGCCATATCTACACGGAAGCCGTCACAGCCCTTGTTGAGCCAGAAGCGGCATACATCCTTCATAGCCTCTCTTGTTGCGATACATGCAGGATCGTACATGCTCTTGTGCCATCTCTCAGTTGGGTTCAGAACGCCATAGTTGAGAGCCGGCTGGCACTTGAAGAAGTTGACGATGTAGGCACCGTTTCTTGGTGATTCTCCTGCGATGTAGTTGTGGCCTGCACCGCCACAGAGCCATCCGTCAGTCCACATATATCTATCTGAGTATTCATTTGGCTCAGCTTTTTTGCTCTCGGTAAACCATGCATGCTCCTCAGATGTGTGGCCTGGAACCAGGTCGAGGAGAATGTGCATGTCCCTCTTGTGAGCCTCAGCGAAGAGGTTCTCTATGTCCTCCATTGTTCCGTATCTCTCGGCAACCTTCTTGTAATCCCTTACATCGTAGCCTGCATCGGAAAATGGTGAATCAAAGCAAGGATTCATCCAGATAGCGTTGCATCCAAGAGACTTGATATAGTCAAGCTTTGCAGTGATTCCGTTGAAATCACCGATACCGTCGCCATTGGTATCGTAGAAACTCTGTGGGTATATTTCATAAAAAATTGCATCTTTAAGCCATGTAGCCATAATAAATGTCCTCCTTATAAAAATGCAGCATGCGCATATAAATGCACTTCGCGCGGCGCATGCGTTACTATTCGTTCCTCCATAATATGAGCAGCGCACTTGCAGCTATGCGCTGGTGGTTTAAGGTATAAGGTACTGCAAACCCACACAGAAATCTGCCTCAAAATACGGAGAACGGTCTTATTAGTATTAAGAACATTCTACTCATTATAATAAAATATAATATGGAAAAATGTAATCCTTTATATGTAAATTAATAGATTTATTTTGCAGGAAAATATACTCGTTGAAAACGCGCAGCAAACATAAAAATACCTGTATTTTATCTGGCTCAAATACGGAAAAAAATTTGCTTTATACTGTAAAAGTTTAAACACACAAATGCTGTAATGTATGTTACAATCACAGGGTATGTGTCAGCAGAGATGGAAAATACATAATGTAATGGCTTGAAGTAGATGTTTGACACAGACAAAGGGCGTATCAGGTTTTGAAAATCGACACATAGTGCCAGCCTGATAATCCTGATAATATATAATAGAAGGAGGCAGGTGCCATTTTTACAGACATCTGCAAAAGAAGATTGTATGAGTAAAGAAAGTAACAACGGCGACAGAGAAAAGTTCGCCTCCAGACTGGGGTTCATCCTCGTATCGGCGGGATGTGCTATTGGCCTTGGAAATGTATGGAAGTTCCCGTATATATGCGGGCAGAATGGCGGAGCGATATTTATCGTGATATATCTGCTGTGTCTGCTGCTTCTGGGATATCCTATCCTTACCTGTGAGTTTGCGATAGGCAGAGGGAGTGGCAAGAGCGTTGGTTCAGCGCTTAAGGAGCTTGCGCCGAAGGGCGGCAACTGGCATAAATTCAGCTGGTATGCCTATGCCGGCAACTATCTGCTGATGATGTTCTATACTATGGTAGCGGGCTGGATGGTATACTATGTGTACGTCATGGGATCAGGACGGCTTCATGGTGGGTCGGTAGAAGCAATAGAAGACAAATTTACAGGGATGCTTGCATCACCGGGACTTATGGTCGCGATCACACTTGCGGTCATCGTGTGCTGTATAGGTATATGTTCACTGGGACTTCAGAACGGAGTGGAGAGGGTGACAAAGGTAATGATGCTGGCACTCATCGTTCTGATGATAGTCATGGCGGTGAACTCACTCATGCTCTCGGGCAACGAAGAAGGACTTAAGTTCTATCTTGTTCCAAGTATCGAGCGTGCAAATGCCAGAGGCTGGGGCAATGTACTATTTGACGCCATGACCCAGGCGTTCTTTACACTCAGTGTAGGTATGGGATCCATGGAGATATTTGGAAGTTATATAGGCAAGGAGAGAAAATTGTCTGGCGAGGCGAAGAGTGTTATGTACCTTGATACATTTGTGGCACTCATGGCCGGAGTCATCATATTGCCAGCATGCTTTGCGTACGGGATCAGCCCGGACAAGGGACCATCACTTCTGTTTATGACCCTGCCGAATGTGTTCAACCACATGCCGGGAGGAAGAGTGTGGGGAATTCTGTTCTTCATATTCATGTCATTTGCGGCGCTTTCCACGGTTATCGCGGTGTTTGAGAATATCATATCGATAAGTATAGATATGTTTGGATGGAAGAGAAAGAAGTCACTTATTATAAATCTGATCGGGATATCAGTGCTCTCCCTGCCGGCTGTGCTTGGATTCAATGTGCTTTCAGGAATCACTCCGATGGGAGCGGGTACAAATATCATGGATCTGGAAGATTTTCTCGTATCGGGAAATATCCTCCCACTCGGATCATTACTTTTTGTCCTGTTCTGTACAAGAAAGAATGGATGGGGATTTGAAAACTTTGTCGCTGAGGCAGACAACGGTATCGGTAAGCCGTTTCCGCAGTACCTAAGAAAATACATGTCATACGTGCTGCCACTTATAATTGTGGTAATCTATTTCAAGGGATACTATGATACATTTGCCCCGAAGGGACCAAAACTGCTGTGTATCTGGATGGGAGTTGCAGCATTGTTTGTTCTTTTCATAGGCTATCTGGCGTTTGGACATGGACGGAGCAGAAGAGAGCAGACAAAAGAGTAATTGCGTTTTGGAAATGTCTCAAAAAAATTTATGAATTTAAGGCAGACTCATTGTTTTATGAGACAAAATGTGATAATATATAAGTACCAACAGTAAGTCCTTCGATAGTGCGTTTATCTATGTAAGTGTTCTGTGTGAGCATCGCTCGGAGGCAATTGGTATTTTAAATATTTCAAAAAAGGGATTGAAACCGCGATATGGGTCGCAAGGTTCAATCCCTTTTTGATTATGTGAACAACGATCCAAAGTCCGTGTATGCACGGACTTTTAGCCCTAATTTCAATAATTATGGTTTAGTATGTCGAAACATATATTGAGATATGATATACTGTTGTAGTTGCCACCCCTAGATGGGCACAGAAAGGGGGATAGAGCATGATAGATATCATATCTTCTTTGGTTATTTCTATTGTGGCAGGTATAGTGGCTTACTATATTTGCAAGTGGCTGGATAGAGATAAGTAGTGTGGTGATCAGCCCAGGGAATACGTCGCCTTGCCCAAAAGACGGAGAAAACCCCAGAGGGTGCAACCTCTGGGGTTTTCGTCAGCTTAGTGTATAGAGCTGATAGAAATATCTTCTTTAATTTCTGTGGTAATTATATCATATGCACAATGAAAAAACAATATACATAATGAGAAAACAATTTATACTGGAAAAAATCAATATATTGTAAGAACAGAAAATTTGACAATTAATTTATGTCAATTCATAGACTCCTTTAAGTATCCCCAGTTCCCTCATAAGCTCCAGCTCATCAGTATAGTGTCCGGTCTGCAAGTGAGAATAGAACAGATTAGAAAATACATCCGCTATCTGCACAAATTTGTTGCAGGCCGAGTCAAAGTAGCTCACTGAGAAATTACCTGCGACCTGACCTGACAGTGAAAGCTCAGTGTTCAGATAATTTTCAAGGAATGATTTGTTCTCTACCCGCTCATTCCTCTCGTCAAGCTGCAGAAAGCAGTCCTCGTCAGGAAGATATCCATTCTGTATGAAGTAGAGCAGGGCAGATTTGATGGAGAAGTTGAATGTCCTGGAGATGTTGTCGAAGAATCGGTTCGGCAGATTTTCATTCTTCATCATGATATAGTACACGTCAAAGTGATGCTTCCTGGAGAAGTAATCCACAAATATGTGCTTCATGTCTCTGTCAAACTGTGCACCTTTTAGTTCACGGAATTTGCCGTCCCGGAACATTCTCCCGCCGTGCTTGGTGATCTTGCCGGTCATGTCATCGACCTTATCACTGTCCAGATCAAGAAGCATCTCATAGTTGGAAGAAATAAATCTCTTGTAAGCACGCTCAAGGGCGACGGGATCGAGGACATGGATCATAGACACCACGAAATACTGATCGTTTGTGGCATATTTATTGATAGAACCTGATTCGTCTATGTAAATGTTCACGATTCCCGCCTCCTTATATAATCGGATCACACTGTCCGTCCAATTGGGTGGGACAGACCGTCGGAACTGACGTCAAGTGTGAAAAGGTTCCTTCTAACATAAGTATCGTTACTATTAGTCCACTGATACAAGCTCTATCTTGAAGTTGAGCTCTTTGCCGGCCATCTCATGGTTTGCATCAAATGTGATGGATTCGTCATCTTTTTCAATGACCTTTACAAGGAACTGCTGTCCCATGGAATTGGCAAGGTATACCTGATTACCGACCTCAAGATTCTCAGCGCCAGGCATATCTGCAAGAGGAGCCTTGATGATGGCCTCCGGGTCAGGCATTCCGTATGCATCCTCAGGACGAAGATGTACATCGATGATATCGCCAACGTTCATGCCCTCAACTGCCTGATCAAATCCCGGAATCATCTGTCCTGCACCGCAAACGAACTCGATAGGCTCGCCTCTGTCATATGAAGAATCGAACTTTGTTCCGTCGTTGAATGTTCCTGTGTAGTGAACCTTACAGGTTCTTCCTGTGTTACTCATAAAAATTTGTCCTCCAATTGGGTAATATGTCATTAATTGTAACATGAAATAGAGGGAATGGATATAGGAAAAATTATGGCGTTCCAACCTCGATAAGATTGCCGTCAGGATCATAGAATCTGATGACTTTTTGTCCCCATGAATGAGTCATGAGACGATTGACATATTCAATGTCGTATGGCGACTCATCAAGTTTTTGTGCAAACTCCTCGATATTATTTTCTTCAAAATATAACTCCGAAGCATTGTTATGTGGAATTACAAGATTTTCAATGAATTCAGCCCAAATAGTTGCATCCTGAAGGACCAGCCCTCCCGTCAGGATCACATTTCCCTCGTTGTCCAAGATAACCTCAAGCCCGAAGATATCTTTGTAAAATTTTTTTGATCGTTCAATGTCATTTACGACGATTAGTACATTTTTTAATTGCATAGCGGTTTTCTCCCAAATGTATAATATAAGTTGGTTTCTGGTATTTAGTTTACCAAATGATTTGCGAACAGTCTACATAATATATGGTAAAATTAGAAAAAGCTATTTATTGATTGTAGCGGCAGCGTATTGTGCAGTCGGCGAGGATAGAGTAAACTGAAACCAGTTTAGAATGAATGGAGATAAATTATGTTGAAATTAGGATGTCATGTGGGTATGTCGGGCAAGGAGATGATGCTAGGCTCAGTGAAGGATGCTGTGGCATTTGGCGCAAATACATTTATGCTCTACACAGGCGCACCACAGAATACGAGACGCAAAGATATATCGGAGCTTAGGATACAGGAGGCACATGAACTCATGGCTCAGAACGGCATAGAGGAGTTCGTGGTCCATGCGCCGTATATAATCAATCTTGCAAATACAGTAAATCCTGCGACTTATGAAATCGCAGTGGAATTCCTCGCAAAGGAGATTGACAGGGCGACAGCGATGGGATCACAGACCATAGTCCTTCATCCGGGCTCACATGTAGGAGAGGGCGTGGACAAGGGAATTGCAAGCATAGTAAAGGGCCTGAATGAAGTCCTGACCGCGGACACCGCATGCCACATAGCTCTGGAGACCATGGCGGGAAAGGGCAGTGAGATTGGAAGAAACTTTGAGGAGCTTGCGCGAATCTATGATGGAGTGAGTCATAATGACAAGCTTCGTGTGTGCTTTGACACTTGTCACACCAGCGATGCGGGCTACGACATCATACATGATTTCGATGGAGTTGTGGAGAAGTTCGACAGACTCATCGGCAAAGATCAGATAGCCGTGTTCCATATGAACGACAGCAAGAATGAACCGGGAGCGGCTAAAGACAGACACGAGAACTTTGGGTTTGGCAAGATAGGTTTTGAACCG
>ERZ780046.283-NODE-283-length-22858-cov-8.637285_pt1 | contig 22858 bp, 20 predicted proteins | sample MGYA00511848_ERZ780046 | MGnify/ENA primary metagenome ERZ780046 (study PRJEB29588, sample SAMEA2147983) | human gut metagenome | biome: human gut; feature: human-associated habitat; material: faeces | place: Denmark | collected 2008/2010 ...
AAGGTTTCCAAAGGGCGAGCGCAGACTTCGTCTGTTTTCATTGCCCTTTGGTCGCGCCCGCAGGCGCGAAATCCCTGCATCAACACGCGAAAATAGTATGAAAGAGTGCTCAACCCAATCGCGCGAATGGGTGCAGGGGCAATGCCCCTGCCGGAGTCCAGAGGCAGCGCCTCTGGTGGAAAGGAATGCTATGGCAAGAGGAGTAAAACGACTGCTGAAAATCCTGCTGGTGCTGATTCTGCTGGGCGCAATTGCCTACGTCAGCATCGTGCTGATGGTCTGCTGGAAGGAAACGCACGTCGCCGCGCCGGGCAAGGACTACGAAGCCATGCTCGTGCTGGGCGCGCAGGTCAAACCCGACGGTACGCCGTCGCTGCAATTGCAGTGGCGGCTCGAAAAGGCGGCGGAAACGTACCGCCAGAAGAAAGTGCCGGTTGTTGTCTGCGGCGGGCAGGGCGGCAATGAACCCGCGCCGGAAGCTGTCGTCATGCGCGATGTGCTGATTGGGCTGGGCGTGGATGAGGATATGATTCTTATGGACACCACATCCGCCAGTACGCATTCAAATATCAAAAACGCCATGCAGCTGCTCGGCGGGCGCAACGTCACCAAGGTGATGATCATCACGAGTGATTATCACCTGCCGCGCGCAATTGCGATTGCCGAGGACAACGGGCTGACCGCCTATGGCATCGGCGCGCCGACGAAGCTGGGCTTGCGCTTCTGGCTTAAAAACCACTGTCGGGAGGCGCTGGCGTGGTGCAAATACTGGGCAGTGAAGTATGCTCACCTGCCGCTGGAGTGAAGGAAATGACGGAAGAAATGCTGGAACAGCGCCTGACGGAATGCGGGATTCCCTTCTCGCCCGACCTGCCGGGAAAGCTGCTGAAATACCATGAACTGCTGCTGGAATGGAACGCAAAGATGGATTTGACCGCTGTGACGGAAGAGGCGGACATGATTGACCGCCACTATGTCGACAGCTTGATGGCACTGACGATTCCGGAGCTGATTCCGCAGGGCGCGTCGCTGATTGACGTCGGCACGGGCGCGGGGTTTCCGGGGCTGCCGCTGGCGCTGGCAAGGGCGGATTTGCGCGTGACGCTGATGGATGCGCAGCAGAAGCGCCTGAACTTTCTGCAAGCGGTGCTGGATGCGCTGGATGTGCAGAATGTGACGCTCGTTCACGCCCGCGCGGAGGACGGCGCGCGCATGAAGGAACACCGCGAATGCTACGACGTGGCGGTTGCGCGGGCGGTTGCGCCGCTGCCGGTGCTGGCGGAATATCTGCTGCCGTATGTGAAGGTGGGCGGGAAAGCCGTCTGCTGGAAGGGCCCTGCTGTGCAGGATGAACTCGGCGCGGGGAAGAAGGCGGCGTTTCTGCTGGGCGGAAAGCTGGCAGAACCGATTCCAGTTGCCATTCCGGGGCAGGAATGGCAGCATCTGCTTCTGCCGATTGCCAAGCAGACAAAAACCGCACGACAGTATCCGCGAAAAGCCGGCACGCCGGGCAAGTCACCGCTCGGTCAAACCGACAAGGCGTGACAGGCGCATCTATCCGATGACAAAAAGACCCTCTGCGGGCGCAAAATCGTGTCGAACGATTCTGCTTGCTTCGCAAAGGGTCTTTGTTTTATACTGTTTTTGTATTCAGTGAATGCTGTTTTTCTGACGGTTTTGTGCTGTTTCGCAGGGGATTTCGCCTCTGCGGAGGCGAAAAACATACTTTGCTATGTGGAATAGCATCCCACGAACCACAATACCAATCAACGAACATCGCAGCGGGAAAGGGGTGGAAACCCAGTATGGATCAGGCACAGTGGGTGCAGACGGAAATCGCGCTGCTCCCGACAGAACAGATTGCGCTCAGACCGAGCGTACAGCAGAAGTCGCTTTCGCATATGCCGCTGGAGACACTTGCCGCGTCAATGGCGCGCGAAGGGCTGCGTGAGCCGATTCTGGTGCGCGCGGCGGCGCAGGGATATATCATCGTGGAGGGAAATCGGCGGCTGATGGCGTGCCGGATGCTGGGGTGGCGGGAGATTCCGGCGCGGGTGCAGCCCAAGGACGTATCGGACATGACCAGCGCGGGCGAAATCTTCGCTGCCCTGCGCGCCCGCCCGATGGGATACCTCGACCGGGCGGAAGCGGCGAATCGCCTGACTGTTGATTTTGGCGTGCCGCGCGCTGCCATTGCCCAGCAAACGGGCGACAGCGCCGCGCATGTACTGTCCCTGCAGCGAATCGCCACGCTGGATGACAGGACGCGGGACATCCTGCGGCAAGAACGGCTGCCGGAGCGCGTCGCGGAAGCGCTGACCCGCGTGGTGGACGCGGAAAGCAGATTGCGCTGCGCACGGCAAAAGAGCGGCTGGACATTCGCGAAGTGGAGCTGTTTGTGGAAGCGGCGAATCGGGGGCTGCCGGGGGCGAAGCATTCGGGCAAAGTCGTCAGTGCGGTACGGGATGCCCGTCCATACCTGAATGCGCTGCGGGAGGTTGTCGCACAAATGAATGAAGCTGGATTGCCCGTGCAGCTCAATGAGGCGCAGGAGGACGGCGGCATGACCCTCACCATCCGCTGCCGGACGCGCAGGCGGAGAAGCCAGCCGTAATCAGCGCAGATAGCAGCGCAGCGTCTGTTCAATCCAGTACAGATACTTCACGCCGGGCACTTCCAGCGCTTTCATCCGCTGATAGAGCGGCAGCCCGTCCGACACATCGTGCCAGAGGTCGGTGAACACGACGTCGTACGCCGGCAGGTGCTTCGGCGCGAAGTCAAACGCATCCGCCTGAATGATTTCCAGCGCATCCGGGCGCGGAAAGTGCGGCAGGAGCAGCGTGCGGAACAACGAAATGATGTCCGGGTCACGCTCGACAACGGTCACGCGGCGCACATCCGGCTTCAAAAGACAGTGGAAGGCGTAGTAGCCCAGCCCTAAACCGAACGTGAGCACCTTGCCGTGCGACTGGCGGACGCAGGGCTGAATGGTGTTGATTTCGTTGGGCGTGACGGTCATCCAGACGAGGTTATTTTCCTTTACGGCAGGAAAACGGAAAGATGTGTCGAACCATCCTAATTGAGGGAGACACGTTCCGTCATCCAGCGGCAGAAAATCATCCCGGACGAACAGCTCCATCGGCAGAATCACGTCCTGCGTCAGCGTCGCGTGACCGTGCTGCCCGCTGACGGGGGCGATGCGGCGGAGATATTCGTCCTGCGCGTAATCGGCAGGGTCGCAGTGGCGGATGATTTTCGGCAGCGCGTCGCGAATGAGCAGCCAATCCTCCGCACGGTCGGGGTCAAGCCCCAATTTCGCGCTGAGCAGCATCCGATACGCGTCCTCCGGCGGCAGGTGCGCGTCCGCAGAGAACGCGGCAACATCCGCCGGGGCGATGGCATCCGGCTGAAAACAGAGATATTCGCTGAGCAGCGTCAGCAAACGTTCGTTTTGTTCATGGGTCATGGGATTCACCTCATCCTCGATGATAGCACAGGAAAATCGAGAACGGAATGGCGAAAATGGGTTCAAATACGACCAATTGCGAAAATGCAACCGCGGGTTGACAGATTTCCAGCGCCGCTTGGTGGTGCGCAACCGGGAAAATTGATAGGATAAAGCCATCCCAAGAGGGAACGGAAAGGAGAAACAACCATGATTTTAGCAGACAAAATCATCGACCTGCGGAAGAAGAATGGATGGAGTCAGGAAGAACTGGCGGAGAAGCTCGGCGTGTCGCGTCAGGCGGTCAGCAAGTGGGAAAGCGCACAAGCGATTCCCGATTTGGGGCGCGTGCTGGCAATGGCAGACCTCTTCTCGGTGACGACGGATTACCTCCTGCGCGACGAGAACGAAGCGCCGACCCCTGCGGCGGTGGAAGACGGCGCGTCGGAAAGCAGTGTTCGCCGCGTCAGCATGGAAGAAGCGAGCGCCTTCCTCGCCCTCTGCCGGAAGCAGGCGCCCACACGCGCCTTGGCGGTCAGTCTGTGCGTGCTTTCACCGATTCCGCTGCTGATGATTCTCTCCCGCACGGGCGAAGGACCTGCGGCGGGCGTGGGCAGCATCATCGGCGTGGTGATTCTGCTGCTGCTGGTTGTGGCAGCGGTTGTCATCTTCCTGCGGCAGGGCATGGAAAGCAAGGAATACGAATATTTGGAGCAGGAGGACATTGAGACGGCTTACGGCGTGTCGGGCATGGTGAAGGAGAAGCAGGCGGCGTACCGCGAAACCTGCACGCGCGGCATCATCGTCGGCGTTGTGCTGTGCATTCTGTCGGCGATACCCGTGCTGCTCGGCACGCTGGCAGCGGACAGCGTCGCAGCCCCGGAGCGCATCATGCTGCCGTGCGTGTCGCTGCTGCTGGCGATGGTCGCCGTGGCAGTGTACCTGTTTGTCCGCGTCGGGATGGTGCAGGGGTCGTTCCAGCGGCTGCTGGAAGAAGGCGACTACACGCGGGAAGGCAAGCGCGCGGCACGTTCGCCGATTGTGCCGATTTACTGGTGCTTGGCGACGGCGGCGTATCTGGCGTGGAGCTTTATCACGATGGCATGGGATCGGACGTGGATTGTCTGGCCTGTCGCGGGCGTGCTGTTCGCGGCGGTAGTGGGTATCATCCGGATGACCCACAAAGAGGGTCAGAAGGAGAAAAAAGCAGGTTAAAAAACCTGTCTGGGTAATGCGACCAAGCTGGGCAGCCCAAAAAGGGTCAAGGGGCGGAGCTCCCTTGTGGGGTTTGGGGCAACGCCCCAACTGTTCCACGGGCGACCATTCCAAAGGAAAAGTCAACAAGGGCGCAGGCAGCGAAGCGTCCCTGCCGGTAACTTTGCGCTCCCGCAGGAGCACCCCCCAACTTGCTTTCCCCACCCCTTGCACATTGCCGCGCCAAATGGGCGCGACCGAACAGCTGGCTTTCCAATGATATAACAAGGAGGAATCATCATGCGTCACAAGGGAATGACTTTCTGCAAGCTACTCGTTCTGCTGGTGCTGACACTGCTGCTGACTGGCTGTGCCCAGCAGCCGCAAGCGCCCTTCGATGGGGTCATTGCAACGTCCGATGTGGTATTCAACCTTGATTTTACAGCGCTGAATACTACCTACACGTCCACGCTGATTGTGCCGGAAGGCAAGGAAATCATGGCGACCATCCAGTGTGACGGCGGGCGAATCGACGTGACCATCACCCCGGAGGACGGTGAGCCGATTTACACCGGCAAGCGGCTGCCGACGAGCAGCTTCAGCATCGTGCCGAAGACGCCGGGCAAGTACACCGTGACCATCAGCGGCGAAAACGCCAGCGGGTATGCGCATGTGTACGTCGAGGGTGCAGTTCACTATGATGACGAACCAGCGGAGAATAAATAATCGGCAGTAGAACAATCCCCCATGCAGTGCAAAAAACGGCTACATGGGGGATTCGTCTGTTTATTCGGATTTTTTCGCGGGCGCGGGGTTCACGTCGAGATTCAGTGCCGTGCATTGCTGATGAGCGCGGCGGTATTCGCTGGGCGATATGCCCGTTTCCTCGCTGAATGCGCGGTTGAACGTGCGGACGCTCTCAAAGCCGCAGCCGAGGGCAATCTCCTGCATTCCCTTGTTTGTGAACGCCAATCGGCGCATGGCGGCGGTTACGCGCAGGCTTTTCAGGTAGGCGTTGAAGCCCATGCCAATTTGGTGGTTGCAAATGCGGGAGAGCTGGAATTGCGACAACCCCAGATGCTCCGCTGCCTGCGTGAGCGTGATGGGGTCGTGGAAATTCTCGTGCAGGTATTCCAGCACCTCTGCTTCCTTGGACATGGCGAGCTTTTGCGCCGAAATGGGCGCGCGCGCGTCGAACAGCAGGCCGAGCAGCATCAGCAGCCGCCCGGTATGCACCAGCCGGTTCGCTTTGCGCTCTTCCGGCATCAGCATGTGGTCAATAATTTCGGGGATGAGTGGCGAATAGCTCCCTGCACGGTAAATCGGGTTGGGGAGTGCATAGCCATCGACGAAGAGCGAACGCAGATCGTCGGGCATGGTATCGTGGAGCAAGGCGAAGCAGAAGATGTTGCTGTGATTGGGCGTGCGATAGCTGTGGCGCACTTGCGGGAAAATCAGGCAGATGTCGCCTTTCTTCAGCGTGTAGTTCTTTTCGTCGATGGTGGCGCAAAGTTCGCCGTCCAGCACATAGACGCATTCGAGACCGCCATGAACATGCGGAATGTAGTGCAGGTTCTCCAGCGCACTGTATGTATAGCCGTTCTCGTGCAGATTGGGGTAGAGCCATTCCTTATCGGGCATTACCAAACACCTCCTGACTGCAATCCTTGAAAAATGCCGCCCTCATTCTCCCAACCTGACGAGGTGGAATCTGAGGTTGGAAAAAGTATAGCCAAAACCTCAAGAATTGTCAAGCTGTGCTGCAAAAAATGACTGATTTCAGAACGCTTGATTGTATACAGAATACATCGCTTTAGTACGGTGATTCGGGACATTGCAGACCCTACAAGGATCGTGGGATTGCAAAAAGTGTCCGATAAAGATGCAAAAACTATGACGTTTTATGCACGAAAACGGCCGAAAAGTCCGAAAATTGCATTTGACAAGCGAAAAGAAATCGTGTAGAATAGCGCTACGTTCAAAGTGGAACGACGGATTCGTCGTTCCATTTTCCGTATCAGGGGACATTGTACTTTTCGTGTTTTTTTATGCAGAGTCCCCTGCAAGAAAAGAAAGGATGGTCGAAAGCCATGACGAGCGAAATTCTCCGGAATGAGGAATGCAACCCGAACCTGCTGAAGAAGAAGGGGCTGGAACTGCTGGACGCGGGAAAGACCAACGAAGCGGTGGAGTGCTTCTCCAAGGGACTGGTGTATGCCCCCTTTGACAGCCTGATGCGTTTCTGGCGCGGCCGCAAGCTGATTGGGCGCGAGGAATACACGCAGTCGGCGTCCGACCTGAAACTGGCGGCGCTGGAAAACCCGGAAGACTGGGAATGCTGGTACTATCTGGGCGTGGCGTGCTACCTCGGCGGCATGTATGAAGAGGCGAAAGTCGCTCATGCAAACAGCAAGACGCTGATGAAGAAGTACGGCGTGAACGCGCTGCCCGCAACGACGGACTGGTACTGGATGATCTGCATGAAGCTGGGTCAGCCGGAGGAAGCCGCGAAGGCACTGGAGGACATCACGCCCGATATGCCCACCGAGGATGGCGACTACCTCTGCCGCGTACTGCTCTATAAGGGTGTGCTGAAGCCGGAAAACTTCGTGGAGGAATGCGAGAAGAACTGCAAGAACCCCGAACGTCCGCGCATTTACCACCTGATGCTCACCTACGGTCTGGCGAATTACCTGCACTATCAGGGGCGCGACGCGGAAGCTATCCCGCTGCTGAAAGAATTGGCGGAATCGCCAGACAACCGCGCGCTGTTCGCTGTCAAGCAGTCCATGCAGGATTTGGACGCGATGGGCGTCAGCTACACTGTTCCCGCAAAGGCATGATATTCCGCCTGCAAAACGCAGGTTGAATATAAATGGAAACGCTGCTTTCAAGAAGCGGTGCTTCCAAGTAGAATAGTAGAATAGTAGAAGGGAAGGAACTCAACATGAAGAAGCTGGTTACTGTCCTGCTCGCGCTCGCCATGGCGTTCACGATGGTCTTTGCGACCGCCGCGTCCGCGGAAGATGGCTACAAGGACTCCATCACCTGGGTCATTGGCAACGATCAGGATATTCTCGATCCGCAGAACAATGTTTCCAACAGCAAGGTTATGCCGCAGTACTATAACGGTCTGCTGGACTACGACAACGATGGCAACGTCGTTTGCAAGATGGCGGAAAGCTATGAAGCGTCCGAGGACAAGATGACGTGGACGTTCCACCTGCGTCAGGACGTGTACTTCCACTCCGGCCGTCACTGCACCGCTCACGACTTCGAGGCGACGTTTGACCGCCTGCTGAATACCGAGAATCCGCAGCGCTATACCTCGATCGCTTCCTTCATTGATACGGCGGTTGCGACGGACGACTACACCTTCGTCATCACCCTGAAGGAGCCCAAGGCGTTCTTCCTGCAGGCGATTGCGAAGCATTGGGCATTCGTGCTGAATCCGGAATACATCGAAAAGTACGGCGCTGACCTCGGCAAGACCGCGGAGAGCGTTGACGGCACGGGCCCCTTCAAGTGCACCCAGTGGGACAAGGGCGAGGTCTTGAAGTTTGAAGCCTTTGAGAACTACTACGAAGGCGCACCCCTCACCCATGAAATCGTCATGAAGATTGTTCCCGAACAGACCAGCCGCGCGATTGCCGTCGAAACTGCTCAGGCGGACATCGCCGATGGTGTTTCCCCGGATGACGCGGTTCGTCTGGACGCGCTGGACGGTGTGACCGTCAGCAAGACCGATGGCAACGGCTGCCACCTGTTCCAGTTCAACTGCGCTTCTACCCATGCGCCGATGAGCGTTCCTGCTGTCCGTCAGGCCATCTGCTATGCCATCGACCGCAACGCCATCTGCGAATACCTCTACAGTGGCTTGGGCGAAACCCCGATTGACAGCATCATGGCGCCCTCTGTGGCGGGCTATGCTTCTGTCGGCGTCGTGCCTTACGATCCGGAAAAGGCGAAGCAGCTGCTGGCGGAAGCTGGCTATCCGGACGGCTTTGACCTGACCATCATGACCACTGCGGTGTACAACCGCGGCGTGGAAATGGCGGAAATCATCGCGGAGGAACTGAAGGAAATCGGCATCAACGCCAAGCTGGAAGTTGTCGAGCGCGCGGTGTTCACCTCCGCGTGGGCGAACTTCACGCCTGAAGAGTTCAACGAGAAGTTCGGCTGGGATATGTTCATCATGGGCTCCGGCGGCGACTCCGACGCGGACACGCTGCTCAAGCGCATCATGCACTCCGCCGACACCAACATCAACAACTACGGCTTCTATAACAATGCGGAAGTGGATGAGCTGCTGGAAAAGGGCGCTGTGACCATGGACGAAACCGAGCGCAACGCCATCTACGCACGCATCGCGCAGATTACCATGTATGAAGATCCCTTCGGCGCTTACATGAACCTGCGCAAGAATGTGTACGCGCTGTCCGACAAGATTGAGGGCTTTGCTGTGAACCCCTCCAACACCATGGATCTGGCTCACGTGCGCTGCCGTGAGTAATCCCAACAGGTATTGAAGCAGGCGCGGCGGAGGGTTTCCCGACCTTCCGCCGCGCCTCCCAAAAAGAAAACATCCTAAAAGACTTTCGCTACAGCGCAACAAGCAAAATCAAGCAAAAAGGTATCATCCATCCAAACAGTAGAAACCAGGGTTTTATGTAGTATAGTAACAGGGGGGATGTCCCGTGGGGAAATACATTGTTAAGCGGATTCTGCAAGTGATACCCATGTTGTTCATTTTGTCGCTGATTGTGTTCATGATGGTGCGGCTGATTCCGGGCGACCCGGTGGACATGATGCTGGGCATGGATATTCCGAAGGACACCAAGGAATATGAACGTGAACGTCTGGGTCTGAACGACCCGCTGTATATCCAGTATTTCCGCTTCGTGGGCAATGCGCTGCACGGCGATTTGGGCACGTCGATTTTCTCCGGCAAGCCCGTCGTGGAGGAACTGGCGAAGCGCTTCCCCAAGACGCTGACGCTCGCTGTCGGCGGCACGCTGTTCGGCGCTGCTGTGGGTGTGCTGCTGGGCATCATTGCGGCCATCCACCGCAATAAATTCGCGGATAACCTCATCATGGTTTTGTCGCTCCTGACGGTTTCGACGCCGTCGTTCTTCCTCGCGCTCATATTGATGCTTATATTCTGTTTGAATTTAAGGTGGCTGCCAAGTATCGGCATGGATACATGGCAGGGAGCTGTTCTCCCGATTGCCACCCTTGGCTTGCAAGCAATCGGCAGCATTGCGCGCACCACGCGCAGCGCGATGCTGGACGTTATCCATCAGGATTATATCCGCACGTCTCGTTCCCGCGGCGTGCCGGAGCGCGTGATTACCTATCGCCATGCGTTCAAGAATGCGCTGATTCCCGTGCTGACAACCATCGGTCTGCGCTTCGGCGGGCTGCTTGCCGGCGCAACGCTGGTGGAAACGGTGTTCTCGATTCCCGGCATCGGGCGTTTCGTCGTCGATTCGGTCAGCAACCGCGATTATCCCGCGATTCAGGGGGCTGTGCTGGTGCTGGCGGTGACGTTTGTGCTGGTCAATACGCTGGTTGACCTGCTGTATGCGGCGGTTGATCCGCGCGTGAAGTACGATTAAGGAGGAACACGGCAGATATGAAGAACAAACATCCTGTGCTGCGCCGGTTCATGCGCAGAAAGGTCTCCGTGGTCGCCGCCGCTGTCCTCATCCTGTTCGTGCTGATTGCGATTCTCGGCCCGCTGGTGTGGCAGGTTGACCCGCTCAAACAGAGCGTCATGAAGAAGTATGGCCCGATGACGGTGCAACATCCGCTCGGCACGGACAATCTGGGTCGCGATACGCTGGCGCGTATGATTTACGGCGCGCGTGTGTCGCTGGCCATCAGCTTCGCGGGCGTGCTGTCCGGCGCGCTGATTGGTGTGCTCCTCGGCGTGAGCGCCGGCTATTTCGGCGGATGGGTCGATGCGATTATCAGCCGGTTCATCGACATTTTGCTCGCCTTCCCCGGCCTGCTGCTTGCCATCACCATCGTCGCGGTGCTGGGACCGGGTTCGGTCAACACCGTCATTGCCATTACGATATTTACCATACCGGGCTTGACACGCATGGTGCGAAGTGTCGTGCTGAGCCTGAAAAGCTCGGAATATGTCGAGGCGTGCAAGACGATGGGCGAAAGCAATCTGCGCATCATCTTCACCCACGTCATCCCGAACTCCATGTCCCAGATTATCGTCAATGTGACGCTGAGCCTTGGCACGGCGATTCTGACGGCTTCGTCCCTGTCGTTCCTCGGCTTGGGCGTGACGCCGCCGGAAGCCGAATGGGGCGCAATGCTGTCGCAGATGCGCGAAGTCATCCGCACTTACCCCACGGGCGTGCTTGTCCCCGGTATTGCCATTACGCTGGTGGTCATGAGCTTCTCGCTGGTGGGCGATGGTCTGCGCGACGCGCTTGACCCGAAACTCAAGAATAACTAATACTATTTCTAAATTCGCCTGCGCCAGCTGCTTGCGCCTTTTCCATTCTCATTTAGAAATAGTATGATGAGGAGGTCATCCTGATGTCGGAACCCGTATTGCAGGTCAAAGGTCTGAAAACCTACTATTATACCGAAGAGGGCGTCGTCCCCGCAGTGGACGGACTGGATTTCGAGGTTGAGCCGGGCGAAACGTTTGCCATCGTCGGCGAAAGCGGCTGCGTCAAGTCTGTGACCTCGCTGTCCATCCTGCGCCTGATTCCCTCGCCGCCCGGCAAAATTATTGACGGCGAAATCATCTACCACGGTCAGGACTTGGTGAAAAAGTCGGAGCGCGAAATGCGCAGCATCCGCGGCAATGACATCTCGATGATTTTCCAAGAGCCAATGACCAGCCTGAACCCCGTCTTTACCGTCGGACAGCAGATTGGCGAATCGTTCCGCTTCCATCAGCAGATGGGCAAGGCGGAAATGCTCAAAAAGTCCATCGAAATGCTGCGGCTTGTCGGCATCCCGGAGCCGGAACACGTCATCAACGATTATCCAAACCAGCTCTCCGGCGGTATGCGCCAGCGCGTTATGATTGCCATGGCGCTGGCGTGCAACCCGAAAATCCTGATTGCGGACGAACCAACGACCGCGCTGGACGTGACGATTCAGGCGCAGATTATGCGCTTGCTGAAGCAATTGCAGGAGAAGATGGGCACATCCATCATTCTCATCACGCATGACCTCGGCATTGTGGCGCAAATCGCCAAGCACGTCATGGTCATGTACTGCGGACAGGCGGTGGAGTACAGCGATGTGCGCTCCATCTACAAGAATCCGCTGCACCCCTACACGGCTGGTCTGCTGCGCTCGATTCCGAAGCTGACGGATGACGACATGGAGGAACTGCCCAGCATTCCCGGCATGGTGCCGTCGCCCAGTGAGAAGCTGCAGGGCTGCCGGTTCGCGCCGCGGTGCGAGAAGTGCGGCGCACGCTGCAAGAAGGAAATGCCGGACTTGGTGACGCTCGAAGATGGGCGCAAGGTGCGGTGCTTCCTGTACGAAGGAGGCGTTGAGGGATGAGCGAGAACGAAAAGAAAAAGCTGCTGGAAATCAAGGACCTGAAAATCTATTATCCCATCAAGGGCAAGCGCGACGCGGAGGGCAAACCCGCGTATGTCAAGGCGGTAGACGGCGTGACGTTCGACGTGTACGAGAACGAGACGTTCGGTCTGGTTGGCGAAAGCGGCTGCGGCAAATCCACAACGGGGCGCACGGTCGTCCGGCTGAACAAGCCTACGGCGGGCAGCGTCACCTTCGAGGGGCATGACCTGTTCGCGAAGATGAACCGCCAGCAGAACATGGATTTGACCCAGAAAATTCAGATTATCTACCAAGACCCGTATTCCTCCCTTGACCCGCGCTTCACGGTCGGGCGCTGCATCGAGGAGCCGCTGATTGTCCACCACATGGGCAACAAGGAGGAGCGCCGCGCCCGCGTGCTGCAGCTCATGCACGACGTCGGCCTGCGCGAAGAGGTCTACACGCGCTATCCGCACGAGTTTTCCGGCGGTCAGCGGCAGCGCATCGGCGTTGCGCGCGCATTGGCGCTTGACCCGAAGCTGGTTGTCTGCGACGAGCCGGTCAGCGCACTGGACGTGTCGATTCAGGCGCAGATTCTGAATCTGATGCGCGAATTGCAGCGGAAATATCAGCTGACGTACATCTTCATTTCGCACAACCTGAGCGTCGTCAAACACATCTGCGACCGCATTGCTGTGATGTATCTGGGCAACATCGTCGAAATTGCGCCGAAGAAGGAATTGTTCGACAACCCGCTGCATCCGTACACGAAGGCGCTGCTGGGGGCGATTCCGATTCCCGACCCGGACATCCCCGCGATGCAAGATATGCTGGAAGGTGATGTGCCGAGCCCCATCAACCCGCCGAAAGGCTGCTGCTTCCACACGCGCTGCCACGGCTGCTGCAAGGAATGCACCGCGCAGAAGCCGAAACTGATTAATGTCGGCAATGACCACTGGGTGGCTTGCTGCAAGGTGTAAGCAGGGACGTGCCCCCAATAAACACGCGCACACAGCATGAAAATGCGCGCAGCTCAATCGCGAAAAGGGTCAAGGGAGAAACTCCCTTGTGTAATATGAAAGGAAGGTAAAAAATCATGGGAATTCAGCATCTGGATGTATCGAAGGGCGGTTATTCGCGCGTGACCTTCTCGAAGAATCTGGCATTCTTCACCGGTCATGCCGCGCCGCAGTATCAGACGCTCAAAGAGCAGGCAGAGGGCATCCTCAAGCGCTATGACGAGCTGTTCAAGCAATTTGGTCTGAAAAAGAGCAATATCCTCTATACGACGTGCTTCATGAAGAACGCCGATGATGAGGACGAATTCGCCGACATCTACTTCCAGTGGATTGACCCGAAGAATCCGCCGGCGGGCGTGACGGTCACGGGGCTGCCGATTCAGCATTCGCCTGTGGGGGATAACATCCTGATGGAGCTGAGCTTCATCGTCGCGACGAATGACAGCCTCCCGATTAAGCGCTATGATGTTACCCGCGGCTGCCGCATGGTGGAATACGATGGCATGGCGTATTTCACCGGGCATGTGTATCCCAAGGTGGATACGCTGGGCGAACAGGTGGCGGGCGTACTCAACCGCTATGACGAGCTGTTCGAGAAGTTCGGTCTGAAGAAGGAAAACGTCATCGCGGCGAACGGCTTCATCAAGAATATGGCGCACTACGGCGAAATTGCCGAGCCGTTCAATGCCTATTTCGGGGAGAATCCCCCGGCGGGCGTGATTGTCGAAGCGCCGCCGCGCCAGAATACGCCCTTCGGCCCGAAGCTGGAAATTGAGCTGGCGCTGTTCGTGGCGACGGGTGAAAACCCGCAGATTACCCGCCGCGACGTTGTGCCGGGCATGAGCCGCGTGGTGGAGTACAACGGCATCGCATGGTTCACGGGTCACAGCGCACGTCCGGAATTCAAGACGCTGGCGACGCAGAGCGAGGCGGTCATGAAGCGCTACGCGGAGCTGTTCGAGCAGTTCGGCTACAAGAAGGAAAACATCCTCATGGAATACGGCTATGTGCGCGATATCGAGCAGGTGAATGACTACCTCGGCGCACGCAAGGTGTTCATTGACCCGGAAAATCCTCCGGCGGGCGTCGTTGTGCAGGCGAAGCCGTCGGGCGACGAAAATCAGCTGGAAGTGCAGTTCATCGTCAATCTGGATTGAGGAGGTATTGTTCCTATGAGCAAGAAGGGCTTGAAGGAAAACCAAATCTTCGCCGCACGCGACACGGTGGAAGAAAACGACAAAATCAAGGCGGCGCGGGAAGCCGTCGCTGCTGACCCGACGAACGCTGAGAAGTACATGGCGCTGGGGCTGGCGCTGCGCGGACAGATGTTTTTCCGCGAGGCGCTGGAGGCGTACTCCATCGGGCTGACCTATGATCCGTTCATGTCCCTGCTGTACCGTCATCGCGGTCATGCGTATGTGAATTTGGGGCAGTATCAGGAAGCTGCGGCGGATTTCGAGATGGGGCTGCGCATCGACCCGAAGAACTGGGACTGCTGGTATCATTTGGGGCTGAGCTACCACCTGATGGGCAGCTACGAGCGCGCGCTCAAAGCCTATGAAACCTGCTATGCGCTGTCGCCTACGGATGAATACCGCATCTGCACGACCGACTGGTACTGCATGACGCTGATGAAGATGGGGCGCATTGACGATATGCGCAAGGCGGCATCGCGCATCCATGCCGACATGGAACCCGGCATGAGCGAAGGCTACTTCGATCGCGTACTGGTCTACAATGGTACGCGGAATATCGATGAAGTACTCGCGGAAGCCGCGGCGAAGGACGACCACATGTACGCCACGGGCGCATATGGTCTGGCGGTGTACGAGGAATATGTGCTGGGCAACCGCGAGAAGGCGAAGGAAATCCTGACGCGCATTGCGGGCCGCGACGAGACGTGGGGCGGTTTTGCGGAACACGCCGCTGCCGATCAGCTGAAGCATTGGGACGATTGAAGTCGTACAATAAATATGAATCACAGGCAGGAAAGACCCTGATTCATCGCGAAAAAGAAAGGCGGATGACAAACCATGAGCGAAAAGAAGAAGGTCGGTCTGGACATTGCCCGCTCCAGCACGCTGGTGCAGGAATATCAGGTCGCGTCTTGGGAGCGGAACGAACTGCCGACGACCCCGGAACTGACCGCAATCGACGAAAAGATTGCGAAGGATCCGGAGAACGCCGAACTCCATAAGGAGCGCGGGCTGCTGCTGGCGGGGCTGGGCTACTACCGTGAGGCGGCGGAATGCTACTCCCGCGCCATCGCCATCAATCCCTTTAACTGGGAATACTATCGCCATCGTGCGCACCGCTTCGTGTCCTGCGGCTACTTTGCCGATGGCGCGGCGGACTTCACCATCGCGTCCCGCCTGAATCCGAACGACTGGAACGTGTGGTATCATCTGGGCTTGAGCTACTTCCTGCTGGGCATGTATGACAAGGCGGACTGGGCGTACACGCGCTGTGCCGCGCTGAGCAAGACCGCTGACGATATCTGCGCTGTGACGGACTGGCATTACATGACGCTCAAGCGGCTGGGCAAGGACGAAGAGGCGGCGAAGCTGCTGGACGAAATTACCGAGGACATGCCTGTGTCCGATGAGGTGGCGAACTCTTACTATCAGCGCCTGCGCGTCTACAAGGGGCTGCGCGCGCCGGAAACGCTCTTCACCAACGCGGGCGACGATGCGGGGCTGGACGTTATCACGCAGGGCTTCGGCGTGGCGAACTACTACCGTATGAACGGCCAGGAAGAAAAGGGCGTCGAAATGCTCAAGAAGGTCGTGTACACGGCGGAACACAGCAAGTGGTACGCGGCGTTCGGCTGCCTGGCAGCGCGTGTTGACCTGAAGAACATCGGTCAGGCTTGAAGGGAGGAGCGAGAACAATGAATCAGGCATATGAATCGGCAAGCTTTGTGCGCTGCGTTGTGCCGGAGACGGCGGATATTCAGGCAGCGAGCGCGGCTGTGGCTGCGAATCCCGAAAGCGGCGACGCTTGGATGAAGAAGGGTCATGCGCTGGCGAAGGTGTCCATGATGCGCGAGGCGGAAGAGTGCTACGCCATGGCGATTTCCTGCGACCCCTTCAACTGGGAATATTACCGTCATCGTGCGCATCGCTTCCTGTCCTGCTGGCGCTTTGAGGACGCCGCGGCGGATTTCGTGATTGCGTCCCGTCTGAATCCGAATGATTGGAATGTGTTCTACCATCTGGGTCTGAGCTACTTCCTCCTGCGCGATTATGCGAAGGCGGCGAAGGCGTATGCGCGCTGCTATGAGCTGACAGACGCCGATCCGGAGCTGATTGCCGTGACCGACTGGTACTACATGACGCTCAAGCGCCTTGGCAACGACGAGGAAGCGGCGAAGATTCTTGCGCGCATCACCGACCACATGAATCCGGGCGAGAACACCGCCTATTATGCGCGTCTGCTGATGTACAAGGGCTTGAAGAAACCGGAAGAGCTGCTTTCGACCGACCCCGAGGAGGTTACGGCACTGGAGCTTATCACCATGGGCTTCGGCATCGCGAACTATTTCCTTCAGAATGGTCAGCCTGACAAGGCATATGACCTGATGGAGCGCGTGGTGAAGGCGGGCGACGAAAACGACTGCTACTTCGCTTTCGCTTACCTCGCCTCCAAGGTCGATTTGGCACACAAGGGATAAGAGGGTGATTGCAGACTTTGTCTGTTTTCATTGCCCCTTGTTGCCTCCGCAGAGACGAAATCCCTGCAACAAAGAACAACCAGAGGGTTCAAAACACCCTCTGGCATTCTTTGCATTCTCCCTATCCATAGAGTGTGTTTCTAAATTCGCCCGGCAGCATTTTCGGCATCTTTTCTTGCACTTCTGCGTCTTCAAACCTCGATTTACCGCCAGTAAACCTTCGGTTTTCATCCTTGAATTGCAAGAAAATCTGCTCGAAACTGCACCGGTCTCATTTTAGAAACACACTCTAAAGAAAGCTCACCAGTTTCCCATTTTGTTGCGGACGCAGCACCTACCGCTGTGCCCTGAAAGGCAGGAAATAGCGTGGAACAGCTTCAACTTGATGATTTTCTTATGTATAATTTCCTCTCGCAGGTGCAAATCAGCCCCGACGGGAAGAAGGTCGCCTATGTCGCGACGACGCCTGATCTCGCAAAGAATGGCTACAACGCCAACCTCTACCGCATCGACGCGGAAAGCGGCGAAAATGCCTGTCTGACGAACTCCGGACGAGTGAAGGGCTTCTGCTGGCAGGGCGCGGAAACGCTGCTGTACACCGTGCCGGTCGAAGCGGATGACGCTTTCCCGGATGGGCAGACCGTGCTGTACCGCCAGAATGCGGGCAGTGCGGCGGAAGAAGTATGCCGCGGCGAAGGCTCCCTGTCGCTCGAAGGCGTGCTGACGGATGGAAGCATTGTGTTCTCCCGCGTTGATAACCTGACGACCGAAGCCGCGCTGGAAGGGCTGGCAGGGCATGAGCGGCTCGCGGCGCGTCTGGCGGAGAAGGAACGCAATGAGGTCTGCACCGTGTTCGATGAATATCCCTTCTGGTTCAACGGCAAGGGCGTCATCAACAAGAACCGCAAGACGCTGTATCTCTGGGACGGCAAAGAACTCAAGCGCATCACCCCGCCGCGCTTCCGCGTGATGGAAGTGTGCGTAGAGGGCATGAAAATTGCCTACGCGGGCTGCATGGTGGAGCCGATTGAAAAGGAGCTTGTCGGCGTTTACTGCTACGACGCGGAGAAGAGCAAAATCACCTGCCTGCTGCCGGAGGATGAATATTACATCGAAGGCATGACGTTCTGGGGCGATTCGCTTGCCTACTGCGGGACGAAGATGGATCGGTACAGCTGCGCACAGTGTCCCGACCTGCTGCTGCTGAACCTCGAAACGGGCGCGCGCACCCTCCTGTGCGACACGGACGACGAAATCAACGTCGGCAACCCCGTCGGCAGCGACTGCCGCATGGGCGGCGGCTATGTGATGCGCGCGGACGGGGAGTACCTGTACTTCCTGACTGGCGTATATGATGCGACGCACCTGTGGCGCATTGACCGCACGGGTAAGATGGAGAAGCTGCTGGAGAAGGACGGCTCGATTGACTGCTTCGATGTGCAGAACGGCGCAGTGTACTGCGTGGCGATGTACGACATGCGCTTGCAGGAGCTGTATCGCTTTGCGGAGGGCAAGCTGACCCGCCTGAGCAGCTGGAACGACGACTTCTTCCTCACCAAGCCGCCCGTTATCCCGCAGCCGCTGCAATTCATCAACAGCGACGGCGTACAGATTGACGGCTTCGTGATGACGCCGACCGACCATGTGCCGGGCAAGAAGACGCCTGTCATCCTTGACATTCACGGCGGCCCGCACCTGACCTACGGCGCGGTGTACTACCACGAGATGCAGTACTGGGCGAATCACGGCTACTACGTCATCTACTGCAATCCGCGCGGCGGCGAAAGCCGGGGCAACGAATTCGGCTACATCTGCGGCCGCTTCGGCACGATTGATTATGACGACATCATGGCGTTCTGTGACGAGGCGCTGAAAGCCTATCCCGACATGGACGAGAAACATATGGGCGTGACGGGCGGCAGCTACGGCGGCTTCATGACCAACTGGATTATCGGCCACACGAACCGTTTCGCGGCGGCGGCATCCCAGCGCGGCATTGCGAACTTCGTCAGCATGGAGGGCACGAGCGACATCGGCACGCTGTTCGCCGAGCGGCAGATTCTCGCCACAACCCACACGAATCTGGACAAGATGTGGAAGCAGTCGCCGCTGAAATACGCCGACCGCTGCACCACGCCGACGCTGTTCATCCATTCGGAGGAGGATTACCGCTGCTGGATGGTGGAGGCGCTGCAAATGTATTCAACGCTGATTCACCACGGCGTCCCGACGCGCCTGTGCCTGTTCCACGGTGAGAACCACGAGCTGAGCCGCGGCGGCAAGCCCAAGGGCCGCATCCGCCGTTTGCAGGAAATCACCGCTTGGATGGACAAGTATTTGAAGGAAGAGTAACGCCGCGCTCGTTGCGATAAAGACCAGTAGCATGGGTGCGAGCCGAAGGTTTCCAAAGGGCGATCGCAGGCTTCGTCTGTTTTCATTGCCCTTTGGTCGCCTCCGCAGAGGCGAAACCCCTGCATAATCAGCGAAAAGTTCAAGGGCGCGATCCCTTGTTCAACATAAGGAGGTTGACCCCTATGATTCTCATTAAGGGCGGAAAAATCAAGCCTATCACGGGTGCGGAAATCGAAAACGGTGAACTGCTCATCGGCGACGACGGCAAAATCGCCGCCATCGGCAAGAACGTCGATGCACCCGCGGACGCCAAGGTCATCGACGCCACGGGCTGCCTCGTGACCCCCGGCTTTATTGACGCGCACTGCCATATCGGTATCGACGAAGAGGGGATGCGCTGGGAGGGCAATGACTGCAACGAATACTCCAGCCCTGTGACCCCTGAAATGCGCTCTATCGACGGCATCAATCCCCGCGACGAAGCATTCCACCTCGCCCTTGAAGGCGGCGTGACCACCGCGACCACCGGCCCCGGCTCGGCGAATGTCCTTGGCGGCACGTTTGTTGCCCTCAAACTCGATGGCAACTGCATCGACGACATGATTGTCAAGTACCCCGTCGCCATGAAGATTGCTTTCGGTGAGAACCCCAAGGGCTGCTATGGTCAGAACGGCCATAAGGAACCCGTCACCCGCATGGCGGTCGCGGCGCTTCTGCGCGAACAGCTCTTCAAGGCGAAGCGCTATGCTGCTGAAATCGATGCGGCGGAAAAAGACCCCACCAAGACCCGCCCGTTTGACATGCAGCTGGAAGCGCTGCTGCCCGTCATTCGCAAGCAGATTCCGCTCAAGGCCCACGCGCACCGCGCGGACGACATTTTGACCGCCCTGCGCATCGCCCGTGAGTTCGATTTGGACATTACGCTCGACCACTGCACCGAAGGTCACCTGATTGTGGATCAGCTGGTGAAGGCGGGCAAGCCCGTGCTGGTCGGCCCGTCGCTCGGCTCGAAGAGCAAGGCGGAGCTGCGCGAAAAGACATTCGAGACGGCAGGCATTCTTGACCGCGCGGGTCTGGAAGTCTGCATCATCACCGACGCGCCGGTGATTCCGCTGTACTACCTGCCGCTGTGCGCGGGTCTGGCGGTTAAGGCGGGCATGAAGGAAGAATCCGCATGGCGCGCCATCACCATCAACCCGGCGCACGTCGTGGGCATCGCTGATCGCGTGGGTTCGCTGGAAGTCGGCAAGGATGCGGACATCGCCATTTTCGAGGGCAATCCGCTGCGCGACATTCAGTGCCGCACCAAGGCTGTGTTTGTGGGCGGCAAGCAGGTTGTGGGAGAGTAATTTATCAGCGGCTGATAACGAGCCGGCAGCGTGGAGAGGCGCTGTCGGCTCTTTTTAGCCTATTTCTGTATTGTTGTGCAGGGATTTCGCCTCTGCGGAGGCGACGAGGGGGCTTTCCGATCGCCCCCTCGACCCCTTCGGCGCCGCCACTTTTGGGGCTATCTGCGGCTTTGCTGTTCTTGTTGCATGGGGAATCGCCTCTGCGGAGGCGACCAAAGGGCAATGAAAACAGACGAAGTCTGCGATCACTGTTTGGAAACGTTTGGCACCACTACTTTTGGGGGGGGGGTATTTACGGCTTTGTTTTTTGTTGCAAGGGGAGAAACATCTCCTATGCATTCGTTATATGCAATAAACATTATACCAAAAGCGTGTGTAGCTGGCAAGCAATCAACCGTTTTGCGAAAAAGACGAACATTCTACGTTATTTAATCAAATTTGTTATGATTTTTCCGCAAAAAACGTAAAATTCTCTTGAAAAACAGATGAAATCGTGGTAAAATTGCTTTTGCCCTGCTAAAAACGCGCAGCGCCGACAGCGGCAAAAAGCGCGAACGGATGGGATAGGGCATCTTCACACCCGGAAGGACAAAGGAAGGAAGAAACGCAAAATGGCAAAGAAACTCTTCTCCCTGCTCATGGCGCTGACCTTGCTGGCGGCGCTGGCTCTGCCCGCAGCTTTCGCAGAGGACTATCTGGACATCATCAACATTGCCGATGACAACCAGAGCGCGTCCTACGACCTGCACAAGGATACCTCCGTCAATGGCCGCAACATGCTGCGCGGTACGGTGATGGAGCAGCTCGTTACCCTGAAGGCGGACGGCAGCATTGCGCCGGAACTGTGCGAAAGCTACGACGTGAGCGACGACAACTCCGCGTTCACTTTCTACCTCCGCAAGGGCGTGAAGTTCCACAATGGCAAGGAAATGACCTCCGCCGACGTGGTGGCGTCCCTGAACCGCTGGCTGGAGTGCTTCGGCACGGCGCGCAAGATGGTTGGCGACGCGCGCTTCACGGTGGTAGACGATTACACCGTCTCCCTGACGCTTGACCATTCCGCCATCATGCTGCTGGACATGCTCGCGGGCGCAGCGCAGGCGGCTGTTATCTACCCGGTGGAATCCATCGAGGCGGTTAATGCTGATACTGGCTATGTCCCGGCGGATTACATCATCGGCACGGGCCCGTACATGTTCAAGGAATGGGCGGTTGACCAGTATGTGCTGCTGGAGCGCTTCGACGATTATGCGGCGTACGGCGACCCGGATCAGCCCATTGACGGCCTGTGGGGCTACAAGCACGCGTATACCAAGACGCTGAAGTACTGGATTGTTAAGGACGCGGCGACCCGTTTCAATGGCCTGATGTCCGGCGAATATGATTTCATCGTCAAGGCGACCGACGCTTATCTTGGCACCCTGCGCTCCATGCCTGACATCACCTGCTACTCTATGCAGACCGGCATGATTAACCTCGTTTGGAACAAGCACTCCACGGACAAGTACCTCCGTCTGGCGTTCCAGGCGCTGGCGAACGCGGATGATCTGAACACCGCGAACTACGGCTCTCTGTACGACAACGACCCCTGCTTCATGGAAAAGTCCCAGCCCGGCTGGTACACCGCCAAGGGCGAAGAATTCTTCTGCCAGAACGACCCGGAAAAGGCGAAGGAACTGCTGGCGCAGTCGTCTTTTGACACCAGCAAGCCCCTGCGCATCCTGACGGCGACCGGCGGCGGCGCGGAAGCCATGCTGGAAGTGCTGCGTCAGGAAGCCGCGAAGATTGGCGTGACGCTGGAAATCACCGCGACCGACCGCACGACCATGACCTCCATGCGCAACGACGAGACGCTCTACGATGCGTACTTCACCACCTTCTCTTCTGTCGCGGTGCCGTCCCTGCGCAATTTCTTGTCTGCGGATTATGCCGGCTGGTCTGACGATGAGCATCTGCAGGAACTCATGCTCCAGATGACCACCGCCGCCACGAAGGAAGCGGCTTTCGCAACCTGGGAAGAAATCCAGTATTACTGCTACAGCGACTATTGCCCCATCCTGATGATGGGTCACTTCCATCAGGCGGCTGCCTGCACGAACCGCCTGACCGGTTACAACGTTTTCCTGACCACGAATTTCTGGAACGCGAAGCTCGCAAAGTAATCCCAACCGCTGAGGCAGCCGTATTCTCAGTACGGCTGCCTTTTCGTGATTGATAGGGGAAACCCAAGGGGCGCTGCCCCTTGACCCCGCAAGGGAGTTCCTCCCTTGACCCTTTC
>ERZ780046.309-NODE-309-length-21893-cov-3.413866_pt1 | contig 21893 bp, 17 predicted proteins | sample MGYA00511848_ERZ780046 | MGnify/ENA primary metagenome ERZ780046 (study PRJEB29588, sample SAMEA2147983) | human gut metagenome | biome: human gut; feature: human-associated habitat; material: faeces | place: Denmark | collected 2008/2010 ...
TTAACCCTTTGAAAACTTGCGCCGCTAGGCGCACAACGCAAAAAAAGGAAGCCATACAATAACTGTATGACTTCCTATATACTCTTCATGTTATTCGCATCGTCGTGCAAATGGCACGAGCGGCTTTGTTATGATAGCAAAATCAGATTAACGACCGAACTGCATATCGTTGTTACCTGATTTTGTTGTGAACATCTCAAGCATGTTGATTGGATCGTTGTAATCCATAAGCCATCCCTCACGGGCGAAATCAAACTGTCCGTCCTTACGGCTGTTAAGGAATACGTTCCACTCCTGCTGCTCAACCTTTAAGTTGATACCTACCTTTGAAAGATCAGCCTGAATAGCCTCACCAATCTTTACATTTGACTCTGAGTTGTTTACAAGGTATGTGAACTCGACAGTCTGGTTTACCTGGCCTGTGCTCTCATCTAATAATCCGATAGAAGCAAGAAGCTCTTTAGCCTCCTCAAAGTTCTTATCGTAATCTGTGCCGTAGTAGTCCTTGTTCTTGAACTCGCCACCGTTACCATCTGTAACGCCCTCTGGGATAAATGTTGTGGCAATCTTCTGTCCGCCCTGGGCGATTGTATCGATAATGTACTGACGATCGATAAGAAGACAGATTGCTTTTCTGAATACCTTAGCCTGGTCAGCATCTAATCCAAGTTCTGAGTAGAGCTTAGAGTTAATGTTGAAGCCTACGTAGTATGTTCCAAGGTTGTCAACTGTGTAGAACTCGCTTGTCTTCTTAGCTGCCTCAATCTCTGCTGTAGGAATTGAATCAATAAAATCAAGGTCACCGTTCTGGTAAGCTGTGTAAGCTGAAACATCATCAGATGTAAGCATTACGTTCATCTCATCAACTGTTACATTGTCAGCATCCCAGTAGTTAGGATTCTTAACATATGTCATGCTTGAATCATGTTTCCACTCCTTGAGTGTGAATGCACCGTTTGTAACGAACTTGTCGCTTGCATCGTTTGCCCAGTCATCATTTCCCTCTACTGACTTCTGGTTTACAGGGAAGAAGAATGGGAATGCACATAAGTCAAGGAAGTATGGTGTAACTGCTTTAAGCTTGACTGTAAGAGTCTTTCCATCATCAGAAGCTACTACATCATCAGCAGCAAGACCCTTTGTATCATCATATCCTGCGAATACTGCGCAAAGGTAGCTGTAATCTGCAGCTGTCTTAGGATCTGCAGCTCTCCTCCAAGACCACTCGAAATCCTTTGCAGTAAGCTCATCACCATTTGACCACTTAAGACCGTCACGCATTGTGAATGTGTATGTGAGGCCATCCTCAGAAACCTCATAGCTCTCTGCACATGCAGGCTCAAGCTTGCCCTCAGCGTTGTAACGCATAAGACCCTCAAAGCTGTTTACTGCAAGACATCCGCCGTCAACAGTACTGTTTAATGCAGGATCGATATGATCTGGCTCTGATGCCATGAAGATGTTTAACTTTCCGGCATTCTTTGTGTTCTTTGCATTGTAGAAGTATTTCATACCCTCTACTGTTGAGTATACGTCTGTGACATAATCCTTGAGCATATACTGGTCATTGTAGTAGTAAAGTGGAATAACACACCATGTATCCATAAGCATATCCTCTGCCTGGTGCATCATCTCTGCACGCTTTGCAAGATCTGCTTCTGTACGGATAGATTCTACTAACTCATCATAGCTTGTCCAGTCTACGGCTGTTGATACAGCAGTATCAGAAGTGTCGTTAGTAGTTGTTTTGTTGTTGCTCTTGCTTCCACAAGCAGTCATGCCAAGTGCCATAGCTGCAACAAGAGTAAGTGCTACTAATCTCTTTTTCATCTTTCTTCCTCCTATTAATTAATATGAAAAATAAATTTATGTTAGAACCGGCACATGTGGCTTAAGCTATATGCCGGTAAAAACCTTATATTAGCGGTTGAAGCATGCAACCATATGTCCGTTTCCTCTGTCTGTAAGCTCCGGACGTGCTGCTGCACACTGTTCTGTCGCATATTTACAACGTGAACGGAACGGACAGCCGCTAGGCATGCGAAGAGGTGAAGGAACATCTCCCTCAAGCACGATTCGCTTGCTGTGTCTGGCTGTCTCAGGATCCGGGATCGGAACCGCTGAAAGCAACGACTGTGTGTACGGATGGATTGGATTGTCCATCAGCTCATCAGCATCTGCAAGCTCCATCATATGACCTAAGTACATAACAGCTATTCTATCAGAGATATGCTGCACTACAAGCAGATCATGCGCTATAAACAGGTATGATAACCCTCTCTCCTTCTGCAGATCCTCAAACATGTTGACTACCTGGGCCTGAATTGAAACATCAAGTGCCGATACCGGCTCATCACATACGATAAACTTCGGATCTACTGCAAGCGCTCTTGCTATTCCGATACGCTGTCTCTGTCCACCCGAAAACTCATGTGCATAGCGTGTGGCATGGTCTGCGTTTAATCCAACTGTCTCCATGAGATCCATAATCATCTCATGGCGCTCTTTCTTGCTACTGTAAAGCTTGTGCACATCGAGAGGCTCTCCAATGATATCCTCAACCGTCATACGAGGGTTGAGTGATGAATACGGATCCTGGAATACCATCTGCATCTGCTTACGGTAAGGATGCATATCCACATCTATCTTCTTCTCACTGTCAAACAATACATTGCCGTCAAACTCAATGCGTCCCGCTGTCGGCTGGTACAGACGTAAAAGAGTACGTCCTACGGTTGTCTTTCCACAGCCCGACTCGCCAACAAGTCCAAGCGTCTCACCCGGCTTTATGGCAAATGACACATCATCGACTGCCTTTAACTCCATCTTTTTAAATCCGTCATGAACAGGGAAATACTGCTTCAAATGGTCTACCTTGAGCAGGTACTCGTTGTTATTTGTCTCATTACTCATTTGATTTTCCCTCCTCCATCATATTCTTTATATTCATCCAGCATGATGCGAGATGATCTTCTCCAACCCAGATTTCCTCCGGCTTTTCGGTGAGACATATCTTCATAGCGGCATCACAGCGAGGGCAGAATGCACAGCCCTTTGGCATGTTGAGCATATTGATTGGTGTGCCTCCGATAGGAACAAGCCTGGTTTTTGAATTGGTCTTTGTAGGGATTGAACGAAGCAGTCCCTTTGTGTACTCATGCGCCGGGCTGTAGAATATGGCATCTGCTGTTCCTCTCTCACACACACGGCCACCGTACATAACTATGATCTCATCACACATTGAAGCAATGACACCCAGATCATGTGTAACCATGATGATTGCCATGCCGAGCTTTTCCTGCAGTGACTGCATAAGCTCAAGAATCTGTGCCTGGATAGTCACATCAAGAGCTGTTGTCGGCTCATCTGCGATAAGGATATCCGGCTCACAGGCTAATGCCATAGCTATCATGACACGCTGTCTCATACCACCCGAAAGCTCATGAGGGTACTGATTTACACGCTTCTCAGGCTCATTTACTCCTACAAGTGTGAGCATCTCTATAGCACGCTCTTTTGCTTCCTTCTTTGTACGGTCTGTGTGAAGAAGCACTGCCTCCTCAAGCTGGTAGCCTACCGTAAATACCGGATTAAGCGATGTCATAGGATCCTGGAAAATGATTGAACAGCATTTTCCTCTGAAATCTGCCATTTTCTTTTTGTTCCATTTGGTGATATCCTCACCCTTATATTTCACTGAGCCGCCTGTGATGGCACCATTCTCAGCAAGAATCTGCATGATTGAATATGCTGTAACTGACTTTCCTGAGCCCGACTCTCCTACGATTCCAAGAGTCTTTCCCGGCTCAAGCTTAAAGCTGACCCCGTTTACAGCTGATACGTCTCCGTTATCGGTCTTGAAGGTAGTGTGCAGATCAGATACTTCAAGAACAAACTTATTATCTTCCATCTTACTCACTCCTTACTATTTCGATAATTTAGGGTCAAATGCATCTCTTAAGCCGTCACCGATAAGATTCAATGTAAGAACAATGATACAAATCGTAAGCGCCGGGAAAATAAGACGCAATGGGTAGCTCTGGAGTCCGCCACGCGCTGTATTTGCCAACGAACCAAGTGAAGGCATAGGAGCCGAAACACCAAGTCCGATAAATGACAGATAACTCTCAGTAAAGATGGCTGATGGTATCTGAAGCGCTGTAGTAATGATGATTACTGACAGACAGTTCGGTAAAATGTGTTTTCTGATAGTGCGGGCTGATGATGTTCCGATACACTTTGCTGCGAGAATGTACTCATTCTGCTTGATGGTAAGAATCTGACCTCTTATAAGTCTTGCCATTCCTACCCAGTAAAGCAATCCAAACACTATGAAAAGTGCAATCATGTTGACACCGAGCTTTGAAAGCACTGTACCCTTTATTACAGGTGTCAGCACCTCATTTAATACAACTGCGAGTAAAATGATGAGCAGCATATCCGGCAATGAATAAATGATATCTACTATTCTCATCATAACCATATCTACCTTGCCACCGCAGAAGCCTGATACGGAACCGTAAATGATACCGATTATAAGCACAAGCAGTGATGCAAACACACCGACTCCCAGCGATACACGAGCTCCGTAAACAACACGGATAAAATAGTCTCTTCCGAGCTCATCTGTGCCAAAAATGTGCGGGAACAGCTTCTCACCTGCATCAATCTGTGCCTGCTCAGCATCGCTGTACTGGAAAGGTCCTAAGTTCTGTGCCCCCTTAACGATATCTGCATAGCCGTAAGGCACAATCTTTGGTGCCAGAAGAATAACCAAAATAAGTAAAACCAAAACTATAATAGAACCCATAGCCAGTGGATTTTTGCGGAGTCTCTTAAGACCATCCTTAAAGAAGGTAGTTGACTCACCCATAACCTCCTGTTGGCGTTTCTCTTCATCTGATGCCTTGGCAAAATCCTTCATATCGAACTTGCTAAGGTCAATCTGTGTGGAGAAAGGAGCTCTCTTCATATTATCTTTCATCTTTATCTCTCCTTAATCAAGCTTAATACGTGGATCAATCACTTTGTATACAATATCTGTAATGAGGTTCGCGCCTACCATGATGACAGCAAGGAAAAGTGTTGTAGCCATAATCATTGTGTAATCACGGTTTGTGATACAGCTTACGAACTTGGAACCGAGTCCTCCGATATTGAAAATACTCTCAATAACCATTGAACCTGTGAGGATACCACCAATCATAGGTCCCACATATGTGATGACCGGAATGAGCGCATTACGAAGCGCATGTACAAATATAATCTTGTACTGATGTACACCCTTGGCCTTTGCCGTACGGATGTAATCCTGTCCGAGTGCATCAAGCATTGAAGTCTTTGTAAGTCTTGTAATATATGCCATCGGTGAAAGTGACAGTGACAGCACCGGAAGTAATATCATGTTGCTTCCTGAGCTGAAGGCCTGCACCACGCCAAGCTTTATACAGAAGAAATAAAGTAATAACGTAGCGATGACAAATGACGGCATCGACGTAATCAGTGTGACGAAGAATACTATAACTCGATCCGGCCACCTGTTTCGCATCAGCGCTGCTATCGAACCGAGCACCACTCCGAATACTATCGCAGTGAGCGCCGCTAAGAGTCCAAGCTTCGCTGAAATCGGGAAGCTCTCCCCAATGATATCTGAGATCGGACGGTCTGTCTTAAGACTAACACCGAAATCTCCGTGCAGCACGCCTGCCATGTAGTTCTTGTACTGGACTATAAGTGGCTGATCCAGTCCGTAGCGTGCCTCAAGCTCTTTCATTACCGCCGGACTCTTTGCCTTCTCCGAATTGAATGGACCACCCGGAATTGCATTCATGGCAAAGAATGTAATAAGACTGATAATGAAGATTGTAAAAATCGCGAGAATAACTCTCTTTACAATGTACTTACCCATATTTTTCTCTCCCTCTTGGATTTGTATCGATAATGCATTATTTTTATTTTTTAAAGCATTATCACTGCACCACGTCAAAGTATTTTGTCTAATACGCAAAAAAGTGCGAATGACGTCATTGTCATTACACACTCCCTAATCTTGCTGTCTGATACAACTGTCGTTCTGACGCGAACAATTCTTTTTTATTATACACAGAAATCATACTTTGTCAATTGGATATATTTTCCTATATTATTTTCATTTTTGCATAAAAATTAGTCATTTTTTTATAATACTCATTAATAAGGGTAATTTATGTAGCTTATAAGCATTATTTATACATTTTTATTCATTTTTAATTTTGCATTAAAATATTAATTTTCAGCGAATGATTGCTTTGAATTGTTAAGTACCGGCGTTATTCTGGCATTAAACGGATATTTAGTGTATAATTACTTATCATTATATATCAAGGAGCCATATATGCTTACATACGACGATGCACTCAATCTCAACTACTATAAAAAAACAACCTTTACCGGCTGGATGAACGGCATGCGCTTTCTCATAAAGCGTGAGGAGCCTGTCATCAAGGAAGCCACCGAGGATACACCCGAGGAAAAGGGTGAGCCAATATTTCATGCATGGATATGGCCGGGGCCGTATATTTTTGACCTGACCGACGACAGCAAAAAGACTGACAATACCTTTCCATTTACAGATGACGGTAAAAAACAGTGTGTAGACTGGATTAATAAGGTCATCAGTGCACACTCAAACGAATATCCGAAAAATAAAACAGATGGAGAAAACCCGCTTTCGTAATGTGATAAATAATGTTGACACACCTGAAACAAAATGATATACTGTCAAAGTGTTTGCGGGCATGGCGGAATTCTTGACAATTGAACTGCTAACGTTCAATTGTAGGCAGATGCGCTACTGTACGCGACATATATATGCGGGCATGGCGGAATTGGCAGACGCGCTAGATTTAGGTTCTAGTGGGAGACCGTGCAGGTTCAAGTCCTGTTGCCCGTACTATTTACAAGGGTTTCAGAGGTTTTTATTACTTCTGAAATTCTTATTTTTTTATCATTTTTCCTATACGAAAGGATACCACAATGCAGGCTTACAAGGATTTAGTAAAAGCACTTCCCGGCTTAAAAGAGGATATGCCACGCGCATTTTACATGCTCGCAGAGCTCTTTGATTACGGTTCATTTGATATATGCAGAAGTGATGACAAATATATAATCCCATATATCATGAATGATGCGGTGGAATGCTATCTGACTTTGGAAAATGCAGTGTTAAAGGGCGATTATCATAGCGAGGAAGAAATCATTTCGGCATCGTTGGTTTTAGGAAGTGAAAAAGGTTATGGACTCATTCTGCACCAGCAGGACAATGTGGTCACACTCTGGTTTGATAATTTGCATGTGCATGAGGCATGCTTTAAATACCATGAAATAGGACATTTCTGGGTAAAGGGACAGGAGCAGTGGCGCATGCTTGTATATATGGTAGGAACAATCGCTGATAAGTATATGTACATGGGAAAGGAATACTGCAACGAGACAGAATGCTTTATCCAGAGCCTTATTTACTTTGCACCGTTTCGCAGATGGACACCGGTACCCGGCGATTTGATGGAGTATCATTTTCCGGCGCGTGTAGAGGGAATAGACATTATGGAGGAGCTTTGCAGGGAGGTTTCGGACACTGATTATCTTAAGCTCATTGCACGCTACAGGGCAAATCCATGTGAGAAAACGGAAAAGCTTTTGAGCAGACATTTAGCCGATGCAAAAAGAGTACCACTTTATCAGTATATTTATAAGCTTGTTATAAAGGCATCAAAGGATTATCCGGAGAGAAATTACGGAAATCAGATAAATGAACGCATAAAAGAAAAGCGTAAAGCGCTTGAAAAGGAGCTGCTTCAAAAGGGATACACCGGAAAATACCCTGTGTTTTCAAAGAAAAATACGACTGTGCGTGTAATGGAGGAACAGCCCTACGTCACAGCAATTCTCGAGTGGGATGATTACAAATATAAGCAGCAGCTCATGGTTTCTGAGTGCAGTTCAAAAAAGTATGATGGGATTAATGCTGGATTTTTTAAAGGAATAGGCAGACACGGACGCATTGTGCAGGTGTAGATACACATAAAAGTGTAAATATACTTAAAAGTGTAAACGTAAATAAAGATATATACGTAAATAAAAGCCACGGAGCAATCCGTGGCTTTCATAATACGCTTATTACAAGGATGGGCTTGAGAAGACTCGAACTTCCGACCTCACGCTTATCAGGCGTGCGCTCTAACCGGCTGAGCTACAAGCCCTTGTGTTTTGCACAAAACGTATACTACAATATTTTTGATGAGAAGTCAAGAGTTTTTTACTGGTTTTCTTTATTTCTTCACATCTTCCAAAAGCCGGCTAAATCTCCACTTTATATTCTAGAAATATCCCTCGACTCCCTGCACCAGTCCGTCTGCCAGATTTTCAAGTGTGGCATCGCTGTGGTCAGAACATGCGTTGCCAAGCTCTACATCCACTGACGGTACCGTGCTGTATGAGGTCTGTGTCAGGTCTATCGCCATTGAGCCATTACCGTTTATCTTTGCTCCATGAGCGCGCAGTCCTTCTATCAGGCTTGCCCCAAGTGCATCATGCTGCTGCCAGTGCGATGCAACAGGCTCCATACCCTTTATACCTCCCGGCACTGATATGTAAAAGCAGCCCTTATCGTAGCTTAGTCCGTCACCATCCCAGTGCAGAGCGATATGACAGTCTGCCGCATTATTGCAGATGACAGTACGTGCTACATTGTCAAGCTGTACATCGCTTCCGTCTCTTACCATAAGCACATCATAGCCTGCCGCAAGCAGCTTGTCCTTTAATATCTGCGCCATACGGAGTGTGACAGAGCTCTCCGGTGTACCGTCATTAAAGGACATACCACCTGAAACTGCTACTGCTTTTGTTGCGCCTGCGCCTGTTGTACCACCTGTGGTCTTTGCCGAGCCGTCCGGATGACAAAGTGTCTTCACCGAAGTTCCTCCGCTTGTACCGTGTCCAGCATTGACACCTACTACTATGTTTTTGCGGTTTGCTGTAGCCTTGTACATGACCGCGCAGCCTGAATTTATCGCTGAATGGTCTGCATACTGCCATGAAGGATTTAGTGACACTGATTCTCCATTCTCATAGGATGCTCTTTCTACATACTGATAAGAGGAATTATTTTCACCTGAATTGTTCTTCTCCTCGTCCTGCTGTTCGGCAGTCTGTTCTTCCTGCTGTGCTTCTGTCTGCTTCGTGTCTTTTGCAGCCTCTGTTACCACCTCTGTCACGGCTTCCGTTTCCGTAGGCATCTCAACCTTCTCTGCAGCCTGTGTCTCTGTTGCAGCCTGTGTCTCTGTTGCAGGCTCTGTCGGTGTATCCTGTGCTTTTTTGCCGCATGATGCAAGGGTAAATATCATCACGCCTGTAAATAATATTGCTGTAAATCGTTTCATTTATTAAAACTCCATTTTCTTTTTACTACATTATAGACAACCCCATGATATTGTTCAAGTATTATGCAACATTACTTTCATTTTCTCCTTTTCTTAACTTTTTATCTATTTTTATTCTCTATAAACTATCAAGTGGTAAAATGTTGAAAGCAAAACTTTCTAAAAATACTCTATAATAAACTCAATTACTTTCTTAAACTTTCCTTGAATAATCATTCCAATAATTCCCACTATAACAATAATTATTCCTATATAAAACATAACATATGAATCAATAAACCATGTTGTTATTTCCATTATTGCACATCCTATGACAAAAATCATCACTGACAAATTAGAAACTATTTTTTTCATTTATCCTCCTTATTTTGTCCGATAATTTTCATTAGAAAATAATCTCTATTTTTCTTTCTTAATCATAATTATCTTCATATCCCTTATAGTTATTTGTGGCAAATCTGGCCAACCATGTATCAGGCGGAAGTGTCCATAAAATCACCAAAATCCACACTATGATACCGATAGCCCTGTAAACACCACAAAGCTCCGTGCATGGTGCAATATCCAGACACGCAAATACAGAAAAAATACCACAAATAATAAATGCAATACCAAAATACACCAACCAAAAATTATTCTCCCAGCGATTCTCAAAGAAAAACCCTTTTATTTTTCTCCGCTGTAATATAAGCAATACCACACCGGCTATAGTCATCGCTATATTAGCCGCTTGATAAACATATATTCCCAATATAAATGCAAGTAGTATCGCAGAAATAAAGACTCCGCATATTCTTGCTCCGGCTATGCCATCACTTGACACTTCATCTTTGATATTACTCATAGCACCTTTAATCTGTATTATAAAAAATACCAAATAAAACATAAGACCTGCTATCACAAGTCCAAGCCATTTGGGCAAGCCGAAAACTGCTTCTCCGATAAAGCAGCCTATTGCCAAAACACATAATTGTATGAATAAAATTTTTAAATTCTTCTTCATATTTCCCCTTATTTTGTCACTCCTGTTTGCAACCGTTCCTGACTCCTCAACTGTTGTTAATTTCTTTATATCCTATAATCCATATATCTTCAACCATAAATACATGAATGACACGAATGGTACTCAACAAATTTAGCAGGCTTATTTCCAAGATAAAAATAACATGACAAAAACCATATTTCAATAATAACCCCGTGAACGATGCACTTAACTACTCAATACCTATTTTTATCATATTGTATTATACCTCTTGAAATTATCTATAGCTCAATTATAGACAGACTCACAGTATTTTTCAAACAAAATAATTATAACCATAAATGCCCTAAATTTTAATAAGATATTGCAAGAGCCAATACCAACCCGTAAGATAAAAAGGCTCTATAACGCTAAACGTTTAATATGTCTTAAATCCGCGATATCACAAGCCTTCCATCCTGCACATCAACCCTGACCTTATTAGACTCTATCCCCGCTGCCTCAAGCATCTCATCAGTGAGTTTTATCCTGTGCGCCTTGTCCAATACCGTATATTCCATTGCAGGGTGTTTCTTCAATTTCTCCGTACTTACCTTTCCGTCAGATATAAGCACTGTGCGGTCTACACGGCCTGCAAGTGCCATATCGTGTGTCACTATGATGATGGTTATACCAAGCTCTTTGTTCAGCTTATGAAACAGCTCATAGATTATATCAGCAGTCCTTGTATCCACGGCTCCGGTAGGCTCATCCGCAAGCAGTATGTCCGGCTTATTTGCCAGTGCCACCGCTATCGCTGCGCGCTGCTGCTCTCCTCCCGATAGCTGAGCCGGAAGCTTATCCTTATGCTCCTGTAATCCCACTGCATTTAACAGTTTAAGGGCATAGCTTTTATTATTATCCTTGCGTTTTTTTATAATTTCTCCGTGTTGTAAATTATCGATATTTCCGGTATTTTCAAACATCATCACTGCCTCGACATTCTGCAGCACAGTCAGGTATGGGAACAGATTTTTGGCACTTTTCTGCCACACAAAGCCCACCTTGTCCCTGCGGTATCTCACCATTTCAGCTTCTGAATATGTGGAAATATCTTTTCCGTCGATAGTGAGTACTCCCGCCGTGGGTGTTTCCAGTCCTCCTATCATATTTAAAAGGGTGGATTTTCCACTGCCGGATTTTCCTATTACCGCAAGCATCTCCCCTGTTTCCACCGTCAGGTCAAGCCCCTCCAGTGCCATCACCTTTTTATCGTCGGTCTCATATATTTTTACCAGTCCATCGCAGTTTATCATCTGGGTTTTCCCCCCCCTTTTAATTTAAATTACTATGCCGTCACTAAGCTCAAACACTTCATCCCCCAGCTCCATCAGGTTCGGATCATGCGTGGTCATAACTATTGTGATGTCCTCATCGTCTATCAACTCACGGAACAATCGCATGACTTCAAATCCAGCAGCGGTATCGAGTGCTCCTGTCGGCTCATCCGCAAAGACCACCTTCGGGCGATGAACCACAGCGCGCGCTATCGCAACTCTCTGCTGCTCACCTCCTGATAACTGATCCGGCATATGATCCATGCGCTTTGAGAGTCCGACACGCTCCAGCAGCTCTGATACTCTGTCATGCATATTCTCATTTATCACATCGTTTTTTGCATCTCCAATGTCATTATCCATATCAGTCAAATTCTTTTGTATCTGACGTTTATTTTTTGCAAGTCTAAGGGCAAATTCCACATTCTCATATGCCGTCATCGTGGGAATTAGTGCTATAGACTGGAATACAAATCCCATCTCATACCGCCTTAGTATTTCCCGGTCTTTCTCGGTCATCTGCTCGAGGTTTTTATCCAGAAACTGCACACTTCCCTCTGTCGGCATATCAAGCGCACTAAGGATATTAAGAAGTGTGGTCTTTCCAGAGCCGGAACGCCCTTTTAAGATGGCAAGTGTTCCTTTTTTTATCTCCATGGATACTCCGTCAAGTGCGTGGACTGTTGCACCATCTCCCGCCTTGAAATATCTTTTTATATTTTGAGCAATTATCGCATTTTCCATATGTCACGACCTCTTTTTTTACATGCTAACTATCTTCTCCAAGCCTTAGTGCCTGTGCTATCTTCATACTCTTAAGCAGTCTGCTGATAACCACATAGCATACGGCTACAGCCACGAAAAGTACTCCTGCAAGCTCCAGCATATCAGATTGATAAATATATACATTTACTCCGATATTGTGTTTCTGCGGCAGATATATGATCGATATGAGCCTTACAAACATCGCTGTTGCAGTTATACCTATGCCTGCTCCCGCAAGAAGCGGCAGAAATGATAAAAATATCTGCTCGTTTAAAAGCATTGCTTTTACCTCTCTCATTCTCATTCCCATTGCGCGGTATATACCAAACTGCAGCTCCCTCTGTTTTAGTGTCATAACCCAATACAGCAAAAATCCTACTGAGCACACTATCAGTGAAAGTATAAAACTTAAGGTAAACATACCGTTTGTGATCTGCACTGTGGCTGAGTTTTTATTCTCGTCTATAAGCTGCTGCGCGGATGTTAAATTTTTGTATATATCATCCACCGTTTTTCCTTTTGACAGGTTCATCCACACACTGTATGGTGTCATGCCGAACTTTTCCACAACCGTAGCATAATTTGCAACGATCAGGTATTTCTCCTGCTCGGTCACATTTCCTTCTGCATCTGTCTCATAGGTGTAACGCTCGTAGCCCGGAAAACCTTTTACTATGGCACATACCTTTGCATTCTCGGATGCGTAGATCTGATCATCATCGACAGCCTCCGGTACATACCTTGAGTAATTTAAGCTGTCACCAACTTTAAGTCCCAGAGCTTTTGCCAGATTTGAGGAAATGATGACTCCGTCCGGCTCTTTTGCCAGCTCATTCAGGTAATTGAACCAGTGCGCGTCATTAATATCATCATTTTGGTCACTCTGCAATTTCGCAGTCTCACCGAATTCTTTTGTGTTTATCGCCATAAGATATGCATCCGAAACCGAACCACTGCCTGCGGAAATGTCTACCCGCTCGTCCTCAAGCACACGCGTGACCCCGTCACAGATGCCCTCATTTTTGAGCGACTCGTATTTACCGAAATCAGGCTCGTCATACATCCAGCTTACAGAGCCATCTTTATTCTTCTGTATCCTGAGTCTGAAATCTTCGTTGTATATCGCATCACACCCCACATTGTAGACGATCCGTTTTTCCATATTGCTGTTCATGGTGCGCGCCATATTCGCGTCAAAAATACCGCCAGCCACTGTCATGATAAGAAATACTGCCAGAAATCCCTGATTGTATCTGGTTCGTTTTAGCTGTAAAAATGATGCATACATTGCCGGAGAAAAACGCTTTTTAAAGAGCCTGTCCACAAGCAGAATAATAAGTCCGGTAAGTCTTACGCACAAAAGTGCCGCTGCAAATATAAAAAGCGAATTGTCCAGTATCATGACAGGATCTATGCTCCTGTTCTCAAGAACAGATATCGCAAGCGTACTCTTCTGCTTGTTGTAATTGTAAAGCAGATATGCTGACAGAGCCAAAAGTATAACGTCTATAAAGCATTTCTCCCAAAGAGGCTTTTTCTTTGATATTCGTCCCCTGCTGTGCTCTGATATGGCATCCTTTGATTTTTTCCACACCGGAACTGTGATAAACAGCACCATGATAACTGCCGCTGCCACCGCATAGACAAGCATCTGCCATACAAATCTGTAAGTGCCTATATTCTTTGCCGTAAATCTTAAAAATCCGTCTGTAGATGCGGCAGCCCGGCACATTATATATCCGAGTACTATTCCAAGTACACAGCCCGCAAACGCTATTATTCCTGACTGCTGCAGGTACAAAATAAATACCTGTAATTTTGTCGCACCGCGGCTTCTTAAAACAAGTATGTCATTTTCCTCGAGCGAAAGTATCTGTGCAGATATCATTCTTATAAATAAAATCAAAAGCACAAGACACGGCAGCTCCAACGCCCAAAGCATCAGCTTTATCGTCTTCTGCTGTGTAAAAAAGCGCTCCAGCGTATCACGGATGTTGTCATTGTAGAGCTTGTCAGCATCCTTAAACTGCTCCATATAACCGTCATATAGTGAGGCATTTTCCGTGTTGATCTGCCTGTAATCCAGCATGAGAAAATCACTGTAGCTGATATTGTCCTCGCTGTAATATTGCATCATTTCGTCAAAAACATCCTGCGAAACAAATATCACATCGCCCATATCCGAAAGCGTCTTGGCCCAATATGGATCGTTTATATCTTTTTCACGGCAGATCTGTGATATGACGAAAGAAATTTCCTTTTTCCCACTGCCATCAGGTACATGTAAATAGATTTTTTCACCTGCTACAAGTCCGTAGTGATCCATTGTCTTTTCGCTTATACTGCATTCGAATGTGGCTGTGTCAGTCTGAGATTTTACAACATCCGCGTACTCCGAAAGTCCCGGCAGATATCCTATTGTAAAATAATGGTTAAGTCCTCCAAACTCTGTATCTGCGCGTCCTCCTGAGAGTGTGATAAGCTGCTGTGAGGAAACCTTGTTTATATCCACATATTCAGTCCACTTCTTTTCGTATCCTGACAGCTTATCAAGCACTGACTGCGAATCAGGATAATCTGCCACCGCATATGTTCCCTCGCGGCTCATCTGTGCAGGAAACTCATTCTGCTGTGTGGCATGATCCGTAAAAAGTCTGTCGAGTATCTGATTTCCCGCACCCTTTTCAAACATAGGGTGGCACACAAAAAGTGCTATAAACAAAGCCACTCCCATAAGCAGACACAGATTTAACCATTTTCTGTTTTTTAATTTATTAATTACGAAGCCAAACATATTTCATCGCCCTCATCAATACCGTAAAGCACAAGTGTATTGCTGCCTGATGTATAATCGCTCAATATTACCGGCTGCTTTACCACGCTGTCCCCATCAATTTTCCACACATAGTAGGATATATCATCTTTGTCCATCGGATTGATCTGCTTGTGTATGATCGAAGTCGGCACCACTACCACCTTTTTAAAAGAAACATAAGAAAACTTTACAGCAGATGCCCCGGTCAGATCATCCGGTATTCCATTGTCAAGTTTTATATAAAATGCTGCATTTCCATATCCCGAATCTGTGTTTCCGGTAATATGCACACCTTTATCATCCTGATTTATATATCCCTTTTGAGCAACACTACCGTAACCGGCAAAACCGATACAGCTTCCGTAGATCGTTGTACCGTCCAGCTCAAGTGATACGCGCTCTCCCACATCTGCTATATTGTCCTTATATACTTTATAGCTATTGCTATCCTTTACCTGAACCAGCAGTACGTCCGTGGAATTTCCGGTTATCTGCAGGATATCTGAGCCTTCCTCCACATTATCTCCTGCCTTGACACTCACCTTTGAAACTTTTCCATCATTTTTGGCATATACTGAAATATTTCCTTTGCCGTCATTTCCTGCGCTTATGCTGTCATATGCTGACTGTAGCCGGGAAAGCTGATAGGTGTGGTCTGCACAGGCAAGTTTTTTCTGCAGATTCAATAATTGTAAATTCAGTTTCAACTGCTGCTCATCATATGCTGTATCCGGCTTTTCATCCTGCCGGTTATTTTCTTCTGCGCTGCTACCACCTTCAGATAAATCTTTTATCTGTTTATCGTAATCAGCAATCTTCTGCGCATAGGATTCATTCTCCGAGTCGATCGCATTTTTCGCCTCTGTTATGGCAGCTTTGCCCTCTCCGGTATCCACCACGTAAAGCAGCATCCCCTTTTCTACCGTATCGTCCTGCTTCACATTGACCGATACGATCTGCCCTTCATAATCACAGGTTTCGGTTATCGTCCCTGCGTCAGATCTGCTGTAGCGCACACCGTAGTTTGCTATATCAAAGTCAGACCTTGTTACCGTATATTTGCTATACTTTGTCGGAACCTGATCTGTAGAATTATAGTAAACCAGCTCCCCCTCTTTTAAGCCCTCTGTGACCTGTGTATAGTTTTCATCAGACTCACCTGTTGTTATGATGCGTTTCTCGCGGCCGCCCTCATCATTTTTCACATAGACATATCTGGTATCGCCATCCTTATAGATGGAATCTTTTCCCACGACAAGTGCCTGATCCGCTTTTGTCTTTTCAAAATATACCGGATACATCTGTCCTGCCGTAAGAAACGGCTTTTCCCTGCTTTCCACGCACACATCCGGATATCGGTTGTTTATCTTTGAAAGTACCAAAACCTCTGATGTATATTGAGACTCAGTGACATCATATTTTTCGCCATCGACTATCACATATTTCTTGTCATAATCGCTGTATTTGTACTCATTTATGGCTGTGCCCTTTATATCCAGCACAAGGTCATCCGTATCTGAGACAATGACTATATTCTCGTATGCCGCAGCAGACCTTCCATCTGTCAGCTTCTTAGTGTAAGTGACAAGACCGCTGTGGGCTGCCTTAAGCGTTCCATCATCAACAATCTGCTGATATGAAGCCATCTGCTCATTGATCTTTTGCACTCGGTATTCGTGAAGCTGCTTATCGTACCGCTGATTTTCCTGTTCTGTGGCAATCTGCGTATTGTAATCCTCTTCTGTGCTCTCTTTTTTCTCAATCTGTTCTGTTGAAAATTCGTCCGTATCCGCAGCCTGACTCTCCCATAATTTGATCTGCGTATCCGAGATCTGAGCGGATATCTCATATGTCTCATTCTCATGCGCCAGCGCATCCTTACATTCCTGCAACTGTTTTTTTGCCTCATCCACATCACAGACTGCAAGCACATCCCCTACATTTACTGTATCTCCCGGCTCCACATATATCTGTGAAATATTTACATTGGCACTGTAGTAATTGCAGTAATCCCTCGAAACTGCGGTAGCCATCAGCACCTGCAGGGAGCCGATCGTACCGTATTCCACAGGTCTATAGGCTTCATTTAACGCTACAGGTTCTTCAAGCTTTGGTATGCTGCTTTCTGTCATTTTTCCACAGCCGCCCGCCACAAACGATACACATATCCCCAGTACTGCCAGTTTTTTTATTGATAAAAGGTTTCTGTTCTTCACTGCAAAACCACCTCATCCCCGCTTTTAAGTCCTTCTGTGATGATCCGGTAGTCTCCCACCTGATCTGCGACACTTATCCATACCGCCTGTCTGTATCCATTCTCATCCAGTGTGTATACAAAATACCTGCCATCCTTCTCATGTACTGCGTCCTTTTGCACATACACAGCATTTTCTATAGCGGGGCACGTCACTTCCATTGAAAAAATCTGTGCATCCGATACTGCCGACATGTCCGATACCGGTTCAAAAACAAGTTTTTTATCGTCCACCTCTTTTACCTTAAGTTCAAACTCTATATCAGATGCTGTTGCCGTGTATACATCACCTACATTAAAGTCATAACCTTCCGGTCTGTCAGCTTCGTAATTGCCGTTTCCGCTGATTTCTGTTATAAGATTGCTGCCCGGTTCAAAAACTCCCGCCAAAAGTGAATTGTCCATTGCTGTGATCGTACCATCCTCTGATGCCGTGATCTGATATCTCGACAGTTTTTCCTTAGCCTCATCAAGATAAAGCTGCGCAACCTCTGTATCCTTATCAAGCTGGGCTATATCGCTTGAATAATCCTGAGTATCATCGATTTTCATAATAGCCCTGTAGTGCTCTGCCAGAAGCTTATTCTGACTGATCTGCCCGCTGTAGTCCTCAATCTTTTTCTGTATCTCCCCGGATTTAAAAGCCACCAGTATATCGCCCTTTTTCACATGATCACCCACTGCCACATTTACCTTTTCAAGCGTAAGCTCCGTGTTTGTCGCACCATAGGAAAACCTGGTATAGCCCTGCGCGCTCAGACTGATGGTAGTCTGCGGTGTGAGTGAACCGCTCTGTACCGTAACTGTCTGGTATGATATTTTCTCGTAGAAAGCTCTGTCCGTCTGTGCAAGCTCCTTTTGTGCCGCCCCACATCCTGAAAACAAAATAGAGGTAATTGCAGTGGCAAGTGTCAAACGCCCTATATATTTTTTCTTTTTATTAATCATATATTTTCCACTTCTTTTCCAAATAAATATGAACCTGATCTATTATCTAAAAATGTAACTCCATGTATAAACTTTATTGCAGCCAATAACAGTATCTTATATTAGATCATCACTCCTTATGATCGTGCCGTCTATCGCATTCACATACACCGGATATCTGTCGTAGCCCTTATCCTGTTTTGACAGACACCATGCCGGAACATAAGTACATTTATCCTTGTCAGATGCATCCTTCAAACGGATATATCCGAGCTTTAGATTGTTGTAAGTGTGATTTTGTGTAAAATCATACTGATCTGAGTTTTTTGTCATGTCATCCTTGATGATCTCTTTAATAGTGTCCATTGACAAGAGTTCTACGTTTTTTGACTCATTTACAATATCAACCGGGTAAGAAACAGTAAATTCCGTCACTCCCTGATCCGTCACAATAAAGGAACTGCTGCCATATGGCATAAAATCATCATAGTTATCGGGTGTCTCCCATATATCCATATTCCGGGTGAAATCGAGTGACTTGCAAAACGCTATGCCATCCACACCCTCGCCATAATCTATGATATATCCCCAGGCTGTATCCTTTATGACGCTCTCTTTATCATCAGTTTTTACAGTATCATCACCATCCTCTATCACTCCTGCGCTCCACTCGTAGTCTGATGTTCCTATATATACCTGTGAAGCCATGCCTAATTTATTTTGAAATTCTTCTGCCTTTTTTATAGCTTCGTCTTTTGATAATGCACACTCATTATCATATGAAGATGTAGTATCTCCACCTGTAGAGCCTCCGTTAAATCCCTCTACACCTTTCTCCTCTGCAAAGGATGGTGGTCCGTAATAGCCATACTCACTATCATCGTATAATGTCCCCTCACTTCCTGCCTTAAGAGGCTGTGCTGAAATATATTCAAGAGAGCCGTCCTCAGCAATTCCAAATCTAAGCTCACAGAAAACATTACCAATATATCCCAGATACTCATTACAATCCGTATAATCTGTAGCTTTTTCACGCGTATCCAGTGCAGACGGTTCTGCCTTTTCATACTGTTCCAGCAGATCATTTTCACTTTTCATCACCCTGCTGACGCCCTCTTCTGTGATAAGTCCCGCATCAATTTCCTGCTGATACCCGGCAATCTCATTTTTTACAACCTCCATGCTGTGATATATCTCTTCTTTCGTATAATGAGGTATGTCGTGATAATATACGGTACTATAGCCAAAATAAGCCTCTATCACACTCTTTTTGAAATCGGCACCCACCTTTATATTCTTCACCTCAACAACCGACATGCTTTTGCAGTCCGGCAGGGTAATGTCTGCTGAAATATCCACATCCACACTTTTATCCGATATCTCAACAGAAAAGCTGTCATTCCATTTCGTACTGTCGTCAAATGCACTTATATCACTTCCTGCTTTTGTGTTTATATTTTCAGTTTCCATATTATAATCTACTTTTTTTCCTGAACAGCCGGTTAATGCTATTGCAAGAACCAACGCCGATATAATAACGTTTTTCCTCTTCATAGCCTCTCCTTTACAGTGAATTTTCCAAATTTATGATCGTTCCATCTATAGCGTTTACAAAGATAGCATTTTGCTCATTGGAGTCTACCATACGTGACAGTACCCACGCCGGAACATAGCTGTATTTTCCCTGTTCACTGTCACTTCTTATCTTCAAATAACTAAGCTGCAGCTTATTGAATGTCGCCGCGGTATCATATTTATCAGGATTTTCCGTAATCTCCGCCTTGATGATCTGCTCTATATTTTTCAGAGAAATAAGCTCCACATCCTTATAGATCTGTGTTACATTTACCGGATATTCCATCTGCACATCAATTATTCCATCATCAGTGACTGTAAGAAGTGTACTGTCAGGCAGTGTAACATCATCTATATCACTATCAATTGCTTCATACCCCGACAAATAGGTATCCATATCAAATCCATCCTTAAATGTGATGCCGTCTATGCCGGTCGCGTATGAATAAATATATCCCCACGCTGCTGTCTGATAGTCATTTTCCTTTTCGCTGTCAATATTAAAACCTATCCAGCTGCACTCACATTCACCTCGTTCCACCAGATCCTGCATTCCCAATTTACTAAGGAAATTCCCGGCTTCTTTTTTGGCTGATGCGGCAGATTTACTGCCCTCATTTGAGGTCTCGTCTGCCTTATCCTTTAGATCATCATCCTGAAAAGTCTGCGTTATGGTATCATAGTCCTCATTCCTTAAAGATGGTGGACCGTAATCTGTCCCGGACTGATGCAAGGCGTAAGCATGTACCTTGTGAGCCTCAAACTCCACCTCACAGAACACATCACCCTTGTAGCCTGCAAATACTTCACAGTTTTCGAGATCCTTTGCCACGGTATAAGTAGTCTTTGCCGTTTCAAGCTTATCCCTGTATTCAGCCAGCCGCTGTTCCAACCACTCCCTGTAAGTATCATCCTGTTCTTTCTGCCAGTACTCTATGACCTCATTCAATTCGTCAACAGTATAATGATCCGGATCGTGATAATAGTACTCGTTCCCACCAAAATATAAATCCAGAAAACGCTTTTTGTAATCAGCATCTATCTTTACATTTTCCACCTCAACAACCGACATGTTATCGAAGTCCGGAACTACAATATTTGCATATACATATACTGTTTTCTCGCCATTACCGGTCTGTATGGTAAAGTTTTCATTCCAGCCGGAGTCTGCCTTTATATCAGCTAAGGCAGACATATTTTTTGTTTCTTTACTTTCGCTCTCATTCCCATAATCTACTTTTTTGCCGGCACAGCCTGTGAATAATGTGAGGACAAGTGCCTCGATGAGTGTCATAATTGCTGCAAATATTCTTGTATGTTTTCTCATATGCCAATCCTCCCTGATATGTCACATTTTTTCTACAACATAATTATTCCTGTGAAAGTACGGTCCGATGTAAACATTCTGTATCTTAACTCAGATCGTCCGGATGTATCACACTTCCGTCAATCGCGTTGATAAATACAGGGCATGCATTTGTAGTGTCTTTCTGCAGCAATTCCAGACTCCATGCCGGAATATAACTGTATTTTTGCATATCAGTCCGGTTGTTTACCCTTATGTATGCAAGTTTTAGAGTGTAATATTTTACATTTGTATCCAGTACATATTCATCAGCATTGTTTTTAAGCTCATCCCGGGCAATATCAAATATATTTTCTAAAGGAAGCATTTCTACATTTTCCTGTTTTCTTACTATACTTACCGGGCAGTCTATATAAAAAGTACATATACCATATTTATCAACATAAAAATTGTAGAATTCATTATCAAAAGTATCCTCTATACTATCACCATATTTCATATTGTATCCGCTGTAATCCATCGGATTTAAAGCAT
>ERZ780046.312-NODE-312-length-21787-cov-11.172925_pt1 | contig 21787 bp, 19 predicted proteins | sample MGYA00511848_ERZ780046 | MGnify/ENA primary metagenome ERZ780046 (study PRJEB29588, sample SAMEA2147983) | human gut metagenome | biome: human gut; feature: human-associated habitat; material: faeces | place: Denmark | collected 2008/2010 ...
TTCGTCAGGTTTTCAGCAACCGTCTTGGGAAGAAAAATTTTCCGGATGCTGGCCCGCGTTTTCGGCTTTTTCAGAATCAGTACGGTATTGTTCTGCAAGCCGATTTCGGGGAATGTGGTCAGCACGTCCTTACTGTCAGTAGCTTCCATGCTGCGCTTGTTGACGCGCTGGAGTTGCTTGTTGACGACAATGTGGGCTGTTCCCGCCGCAATGCTCTCTTCCGAAATGTCTACGCAATCCCACGTCAGTCCGAGCAGTTCGCCAATGCGCAAAGAGCAGGAAAACGCCAGATTCAGGCACAGTTTTAGTCGCTCATCTTCACAGCAGTCAATCGCGTGAAACAGCGTCTGAGAATCCCAGATGTTGCGCTCCTTCATTTCGTATTTCGGGAGGGTTGCAAACTCGGCAGGGTTCTTTTCGATGAGTTCCCATTTTTGCGCTTGCCTGAAAGCGCTGTGCAGAAGATTGTGGATTTTGCGAATCGTCGGCGGCTGCACAAACTTCCCAGTTTGGCGATACTTCTTGTCCGTCATCAAGGGCATCGCGGGCGTTTTCAGCAGTCCCTGATAGAACATTTCCAGCACCCGCGGCGTAATTTCCTTCAACCGCAGTTCGCCGAGTTTGGGGGCAATGTAGTGCCGAATCAGCCCGGTGTTTGAGCTGTAACCGTTAATCGCCCACTTCGTCTTGCCGTAGAGCGAAACATACTCTTTCAGCAGTTCATTGAGCGTGTTGCAGGTCGGAATGGTGAATGAGCCGAGCTGCTGTTTGTATTCGATTTCCGATTTGCGCTGCTTCGCTTCCGGCATTGTCTGAAAGGCTTCCCACTTCTGATGACGCTTTCCTGCCTCATCATAATAGGAATAGACTACGTTGAACTTGTTGTTTTTACAGATGATTGTCGCCATTTGCTTCTTCTCCTTGCTGATTGATGCTATTCTGATTGGACAGTGCTTCGAGGTCAGCCCGCGCAATGCGCCACTGTGAAGCTACTCGTTTTGCCGGAATTCGTCCGTCAGAGCACAGCCGGTAGACGGTTCTTTCCGACAAATGCAGAAATGACGCTGCTTCCGGCACAGTGAAGAATTTTTGTGCTGGAATGGATGGGCTCTCCTGCTCGACGCTGCTGACAGCCGGCAATATTTGCGGCAATTCCTTTCGCGAACGTTTTGCAACAGACGCAGCAATCTGCGCGTCTGTTCGCATCTCAGTTTTCCGCCAGCGCTGATAGCTGCTCATGGTAACATACAGCTGCCTGTTGATACTAACAATTTCCAGCACATATTTTAGCTGCCGAACCAATTTGTATGTTTCATCACGCTCAAGCCCCAATAAACGCCCAAATTCCGTGAGCTTCATGAGGTTTGCTTTGTGCAGCTCGTTTGGGTGTTCAGCTGTGACAAGATGATAGGTGCATTGCGAATTATACCAGAACTGAAACACTGCCACATCGACGCGCCACTGACCGTATTGATACACGGAATACGGAATTTTTTCCCGGTGAATCAAGTCGTAGACGGCATCAATTCCGATGCCGAGCAGGTTAGAAATATCCTTCACGGAATATGATTTCTTTCGCAGTTCTTCTCCCGGCGGCGGCCCATTTACCTTTCGATAATGGGTTTGATTGGCATACCACGTTTCAAACGAGCTGATGACTACGCGCATTTCTCCGTGAATCGTGAGGACATCGAACCATTGCTTTTTAATCAGCCAGTAGCTGGCTGTTTTTTTCAGCCCCAGCATCTGACGCATGGTCGGCACTGACATGGTTGATGCTTCCCGCACTCTGTTCATGGTGGTTCTCCTTTCCGGCAGTCAGATTTTTCACCTGCCAGCAAAAACGATAGCACATCTTCCGCCATTTTTTTAGTCTGTCGATACCCTGCTTTCCTGCTTAGTGCTCAGGCTGTGCGTTGAGCCATGCATCAAAAGCAGTTTTCGGGATTCGGTAGATTCCTCCGGGCAGACGGATACTTCGGAAAGCATTCTGTTTGAGCAGCTGATAAACACTCTTCATGCTGATGCCAAGCATCGTTGCGACTTCATCCGTCGTGTAGCATTTGCGTTCAACGCCGGTGCGCTCCATTGCAGCTTGAAATTCTGGTACTTTCATCATTGCAAATCACCTCATGCAGCAATTTGAAGGTTACTCCCTTCACTCTTGAACTGTAAATTTGTGTCCCGTTTGCGACATAAAAAAGGACTCCATAGCAAAAAAATTTTACTATAGAGCATGCAAAATTCGGAAAATTGTTTGCTGAACAGCAGCTTTGCGAGAAGCCATTCAGTTGATGGACTCTAATGCACGCCGCAGCATATTGCGATACTGCGTTTGGACGGATTCTGGCGCGGCGATTCGTATACTCCCCGCCTGTTCAAAAATCCATCCCCAAAATGATCTTGTGAGTTTCACAGGAATCGTCGCCTGAAAATGCGTGTTGTCTATCTGCCTGTATGGGAAATGCTCACCAAATTGATCAATTACATGGTTCATCATGCTATTTTCGCATTCCAGCGTAACGGCTGTTTTCTGATAAACACATGCATGAGAAAGATAAGATTCCACATAATCAGCAGGGTGAAAATCAAGCGGCTTCTTGACCGCTTCCGCATCTACGAAACAGGGAATCTGCATTTTATCAAGACGATAAGCGCGTATAGCTGATTCGCTGTCAGACCAGCCTACGACGTAATACCAATCTGTCCGCCATATGGTCGAATGCGGAGAAAAACCAATTTCTTCAGAAAATCGTGGTTCGCGATTGTGCTGCCCGTTATAGGCAGCATACTGAAAGCTGATTTTCTTTGATGCTGCTATTGCCTGATGAATAATATCAATCGATAGAAAAATACGACCATTGACGCTTTTCGACTGATTGCTTGCTGAAACCGTTGCGCAGAGCTGCTCAGCATCATATAGTCCGGCAATTGATGCCAGCTTTTGCGGAGGCAGGCGGTATGACGGGCTGTGAGGAATGGCGCAGCGGCTACCGCATCTATCAGCATCCGCAGTTCGGCTGTTTCCAGCAGGCGGCTGCCGTAGCTGTAAAAATTCTTATTGCCTTCCTTCGTGCAGATAATATCGAATCCATAGCGATTGAGAATGTCAATATCATTGCTGATTGCGTGCCGTGAGCCGCTGTGCCCGTGCTGCTCGCAATATGCAATCAAATCCGCTAATGATACTTTGTAGTCATCATTGGTGTGCTGCACGATATACCGCAGAAGAAACAATGGACGGTCTGTAATTCTGTAGTTATTCTCAGACATAGCGCTTTCATCCTCACACAATCGCTTTAAGCACTGCTGCTTAACTTGCAGCAGCCATTCGCTGAACACATCAGTTTTTTTGCGTAAAGGTTATAATTTCCTCGCGTGTTGCAAACGCATGTTCATCGAGCAAGCCGACGACTTGCCCCACAAATTGGATGCTTCCATAGTGGTCCTTTTGCATCAGCGGCCACTTCGGGTTCAAGGAAGCCAGTCCGTCTTTTCGGTATTCCTTGATAAACAGTGCATTATCTACTTGGAAGATGCCAACTTCACCATAACGAGGTGCATCGTCACGCTTAACAAGCACATAGCTCTGATTTGGAAACGCGGGTTCCATGCTGTCACCGTTCACATGAAAAATCAGGTCAGCTCTGCGCGTAATTGGCGACGAGTGGAGGTAAACCTGCTTGCAGTGTGCACTGAAATCATCGAGATTGAACCCTGCTGCCACGGCATCGTCTGCCATAGGCAGCTGAACCAGCTCAATCTGCATTTCCTGCACATTTTGCGGGTCTATGCGTGTGGAACGTTCAGCAGCCAGAAGCTGCTCTGTCATGCTAAGAACAATGGCACGATGGGCGCTTGGAAGTTTGCGATAGCTGCTTAATAAGCGAAGTTCTGCATTGCTGTCAGGGTCTGATGAATCGCTGAAGAACTCTTCAATCGAAATATCAAGCAAGCTGCATAATGCAGGAATGTTCGCTATATCCGGTCGAGTCCTGCCAGTTTCCCAATTGGCGACAGCTGCCCTTGAAACGTGCAGCTGCTCTGCCAGCTCAATCTGAGAAATGTGAGCAATCATGCGCAGCTCTTTCAAGCGGCTTGCAAAAGAAATCCTATCTCGAACCATATTTTTTCCCTGTGTTTGCGTTTTTGCATTACGAGACAGACTGCCTTTGTTAGAGGAAACGCGCGCCAGCTTCATATCATCACACTCCGATGTCAGTAATAATATACATAATAATAGATTGCGGAACACTTGTCAATACACAAAATAAGAATGGCTTAAAAATCAACCAATGTTCACGCTGTACCTTACAATGTGCTGTTCAGTATCATATAATAACAGTGTCACACTGATAATCTGCAAGGAGGCGACAAGAATGAGCGACCAGATGGCTCCTGTCCTGCAATCGATGCAGGACTATATTGAGCATCACTATCTTGATGAAATGATGGACGAGATTGAAGCTGTGATTGACATGGAACACAAGCAGCATCTTAATTTGGGGTTGGAACAGCAGCATGACGAAGCGCCGCGGTGCGTAAAACTTGCTTTTGACCGCTCCGCAGGAAAAATCGTCCGCTCAGCTTTCTGGCGCAAAGATAGAACTAATTTGCGTGCGGATATGAAAATCCGCATCAAAGTTGCTGCCTGCGCTGATGGGAAAATTCCGCATTATGTGATTCGCTATATCTGCTGCACCGCTGACTTTGCGCTGGAAAACGGGATTCGGAGAATTGGCAGCGTTGCCGATGTGACAATGGGAGGACTCCCTGAAAGAAGGATGCCAAAGCTATCAAAGTTTCTGGTGCCGGTGCTTTCTTATGAAGAAATGGAAGTTCTTGTTCTGGAAATGCTGGGAAAGTATCTTGGAAAAGATGCCACACAGAAGTATCAGCATGATGGTGCGACAAGACTTGCTCATGCGATGGGGCTTAATATTACAAATGTCTCTTTATATCGCAACCACTATACGTCTGCAATGCTCTTTATGAAGGAAGGCAGTGTGCGCGTAACTGAATCAGGAAACATTGGCTCTGCAACAGACGATGAGGCATGGCATGAATGCATTATTCCTGCAAAGACCATCATTCTCAACGACAACGTGTATCCTTCTTCTGACATAGAACGGGCTATTTATCATGAATGCGGTCACTATGAATGGCATAGCATGTTTTTTGAACTTCAAGAGCTGCATTCTGCCGATTTGAAATTGTTGGAGTATCAAGAAGCAGATAAAGCATCGAAACCGGCAGAAAAGGACATTCGGTGGGTAGAAAGGCAGGCAATTTATGTGAGCTATGCGGGAATTTTCCCAAGACCTGTTCTTATGCCTATGGTGCAGGAATATTGGCGCGAGATTGCAAACAGCAATGACAACATGGGGAAAAAGATTTCCTATGTGATATATAGAATTTCTCAAGAAAAGCAAAAACGTCGGTCACTGATAAAGGCTCGTTTGATTATGCTTGGCGCAACGGCTGCAAAAGGTGCTTGCAATTATGTCGATGGCAGTTACATTGAACCGTTTGCCTTTAATCCAGAGCGTCTTAGTGCTGGTGAAACGTTTGTTATCGGTCGTTCTCAATTTACAGAGCTGTATGAAAAAGACGCGGACTTTCGCAGCTTGATTAGCACCCATCAGTTTATCTATGCGGATGGTCATGTATGTGTCAACATGCCAAGTTTCGTATCCCAGACACCCAAAGGCGTTTGCCTGACGGCGTGGGCTTTATCTCATTTGGACGAGTGCTGCCTGAAGTTTAAGAAGCACTACCGAACGAACCATGAGAACTACAAGATTGGTGAACTTCACTCGGATCAGGAGTACAATGAACGCTATGGTATGATTCACGCTATGAAAAGTGCTAAAATTGCCGGACTGACACCAGAAGAAGTCATGATGAAAAATGTCGCATATCTTGAAAGCTTTCCACGCACACCCGCAAAAGCTATGTCACAGCTGGTGAAAGACCGCTGCCGGACAAAACGTGAAGCAGCCCAGCGCTGCTGCTTATCGGAATCTACGATTTCGCGTATGTGCCAAGACAACAGCTTTCCTTACGATGTTGAGCAGATTACCAAACTTGTTGTTGGGTTAAGTCTGCCACCGCTGCTGTCTGCTATGCTGCTGGAAACGATGGGTTTTACAAAAACGGTAATGCTTCGATACTACCGCTACCAATGCATCATAGACTGCATGTTTATGGATGATTTAGAAACGGTCATGGAAACACATCGAGAACTCTTTGAACAATAACCTGTATTGCTGCTCGGAATGAGCAGCTTTTTGCTTTGTAAACGGCTGAATGCGAGCACTTAGCTGTAACAGAAAATAAATAATTTCTGAAACAGAAAACGTTGCTTTGCAGTACTGCTTGACAAATCGGCAATCCCAGTATTGAAAAAATCCGCCCACAACGGAATGCCTTGATTTTGCTGCCTTTCAGTTTTCTGATTCAGATTTCTTGATTTTAAGACGCTATGCTATGATATTCGTGCGAGCTGAAATAAAACGTTCGCAGGAATGCCGCGTGATGATTCCTGATCAAAATCGCTTCCACACAAGGCGTTTCTTAACAGAATACGATGCAGTCAGCATTGGAAGTGCCGATGCAGCCGATTGGAGTGACTTTCTTCGTGGGCTGTTTAGCTTTGTGCTGGCGGTATTGTGATTGAAACCTCCGATTAGGCAGTAAGCTGAAGGGAGGATTTTTTCGTGGCAGAAAGCGGTCAGCAAAGTGCTTTCATTTCAATTTATCACAAACGTGTTCCGGTCACCGCTGAAATGAAAATCGAGCTTCATCGGATGAACAGTACCCTGCGTGCGAAGATGCGTAAAGAGCGGCGCTGTGCGCAAAAAGACTATTTGCAATGCTGCGGCGACTGCCTTTCCTGCTATTGGCGCAGAAATGGTATCTATGTGAGTCTTGATTCGCTGCTTGATAATAACGAATCGCAGGATGATGATGAAGCTGATAAAACGATGCGCAGGATTGATGTGCTGGTTAGTCCTGATGACGTAGAAAAAACGGTACTGATGCACGAAATGTGGTCAGCAGTATACAAATATGCGGATTCAATTGTAAATCATGGTGCATTGCTGTTTCAGCTATCAGAAAACGGTCTGTCAAATAGGAAAATTGCACAGCTGATGGGTGTCAATTGCCGAAGAATTGATCGCTGCCTGCATCAGATTCGGAATGGGCTTCGGGAGCAGCTGGTAGAGTTTTTCTGAAACTGCCGCAGGACATGAAGCTGCATAGGGAAAAGCAGTTTTTGAGGGACTCAACGCATTTGGAGGGTTACGATGATTCAGGGCAATTCAAGATTTGTAAAGTCATCCCCGGACTTGATGCAGACACCGCTCTGGGAGAATGATGCACTGTTTAAGCTGTATCACTTTCTGCTATATAGATTAAATCATGTTGATACAGTCTGGCAAGGAATAGTGCTGCACGCCAACGAGGTTCTTATTTCAAGACAGATTGCTTCGGAGCAGCTGCACTGGTCGATTCACAAGTATCAGCGCCACTTAAAGGCGCTTCAAGAATTGGATGTCGTCGCGATCCGAAGCAGCAGTAGAGGAACGATCATTACCGTCATGCAGTTTGATACGTTTGCAGAATGCAGTCAACGTATTCATGACGTGCAAGGGCGGCAAAATGCTGCGAATGCCGAGGCTATATCGGCTCCAGCGAAGGGCTGCCATAGCCCCGGCACGGAGGCTGATACGGCTCCGAAATGGGGCTGCCACAGCCCGGAAAATGGGGCTGCGGCGGCTCCCGTTATAGAAGAATACAAAGACAGAGAGACAGCCGTGTCTGGTACCAAACTTTATTCCAGCGAACCGGAGGGGTTTGAAAAACTTTGGCTGGCGTATCCAATTGAGCGACGAACACGCCGAGCGGAAGCTGCCGAGATTTTCCGCTCAGCGCTGGCACAGGGCGCTACGGTACAGGCGATTCTTGATTCGCTGGAAGAAGCAAAACGTTCCTTCAACTGGCGCAAGGAGAATGGCAGGTATATTCCCAGCTTAGTGACATGGCTTCATAAAGAAACTTGGCGAGACTGCATAACACCCAAAGAAAGTGAGGACAGCGAGGAATGGACGACCTCATGGTGAAATGGCTGCAATTGCTTCACGAACCCGGTGATGTTGTCGAAATCCGAAGTATTGACCCGAAGCCGGTTATCAGCGGCTACTTCAAAGCGGGCAGTCCTGCAATTCAGTCAGAACTTGCGAAATATCCGAATCGAACGTTTTACCAGTCGCTGAACCCCGTCAAAAGTGCCTGCTATGCGCGTGCTCAGCACGAGCGTCTGATAGAACGTCCGCAAGAAACAACGTCTGACAACGATATTGCCGGATACAGCTGGATTCTGATTGATGCCGATCCGGTACGACCAAGCGGGGTCAGTGCATCAAAGCCGGAAAAGGAGGCAGCACGCAAAGTAGCAGCTACTGCGATGAAAAAGCTGATGGCACTGGGGTTTAGTGAGCCAGTCGTAGGTGACAGCGGAAACGGGTATCATCTGCTGTTTCGGGTTCATGCGTGCAAAGAAGAAAAACAAACACTGTCGGATTTTCTAAATGTGCTTGACCAGTGGTTCAGCACGGATATGGTGAAAATTGACACGGCTGTTTTTAATCCGGCTCGCATTACCAAACTATACGGGACAATGACGCATAAAGGAGCCAATACATCTGAACGTCCGCACCGAAAAAGTGCAATTCTGCGCTTTCCATCTCAAATTCAACTTACATCTATGGATCTTGTGCGGAACATTGCTTCTGCGTGTCATAAGGCAGTGCAGGTTGACAGCATACCGACTGCCTGCGGCAATAGCAGTTTTAATCTTGAACGCTTTCTTTCGGATCATGCGGTGCAGGTCGCAAAGAAGGTAGCCATCAGCAACGGTATTAAGTATCAGCTTGTTCATTGCCCGTTTGATACTTCTCATGTCAATGGGGACGCTGCCGTTTTTGCTTATAGCAATGGGCGGTTTGGCTTCCACTGCTTTCATAATAGCTGTTCAGGGTATCATTGGCATGAATTTCGTGAGAAAATCGACCCGATGGCTTACGCGAATACCCCATTTACACTTCGGCATATCCAGAGTGAAAACGCGGCTGCCACGGAACCTGATGCAGCTGCCCAAAGACAGCCTCGAATGCTGGACATAGCCTCTATCCCCAGCTACGACCGCAGTAAAATTGTTGTCATTCAGTCTCGATTTGCCACACTGGATGCAAAAATCGGAGGCTTTAATAAGGGTGAATTGAGCATCTGGAGCGGAGCAAATGCATCCGGGAAATCTACTTTGGTCAGCCAGCTTGGATTGGCAGCAATCACAGGCGGCTTCAAGGCAGCTGTATTTTCTGGCGAAATGACAGCATCACGAGTGCGCGAATGGGTACTGCTTCAAGCAGCAGGCCCGAATAATGTCATGCCAGATCCCATTGCTGCGAATCATTACTGCTTAAAACCCGGTATTGAAAGAAAGCTGGACATGCTGCTGAAAGGAAAGCTGGCTATTTACGATAATAGCTTTGGGACGAACTGCGAAGAAGTCCTAAAAACAATTTATGAGTGGGTCAAAGCAGAACAGACCGAAGTTGTGATTATTGATAATCTGATGGCGCTGGATTTCCCAATAGCGACGGCAGCGGATAAGTATGACATGCAGTCAAGAACGGTAAAGCTCTTTTCTGCAATGGCAAAGGAACTGAACGTCCATATCCACTTCATATGCCATCCTCGAAAAACAGAGAGTTTCCTTCGTAAAGGGGACATCAGCGGCACCGCAGACATCACAAATATCGCGGACAATGTGTTCATGGTTCATCGCGTCAATGTCGACTTCATGGGACGCTATAAGACGGTTTATCCTCAATTGGAAATTCCACGCAATGTCAGCACCGTTGTGGAGGTGATGAAAAACCGTGATTTAGGCGTCGTTGACGAAATGGTCATGCTGTATTTTGACAAAACCAGCCGTACTTTTTCGGATGTTAAGGGACTTCTCCCGCAATACGCATGGAGCGAGGAATTAGAGCAGATTTCCTTAGATACCCTTGTTCCTCTTCAATGAAGCATGGCATAGGAGTCAGCAACACAGTTTGAGATAGAAAGGAAGCGGTTTTAAACGTTATGGCAAAAAGGACGAATGAATTTAGAATTTTAAGGGCTGGAAAGAATCCTTATCAGCTATTGGCAAACGCAATTATTCTCCAAGCGATAAAAGACTATCGCAGCCGAAGCCGCATGATGAAGAAAATCAGCAAGCGTCTGAATTCCAAGCGGAAGAGCCTTACAGGTGAAGAACGGAATTATCTTCAGCAGCGCTTTGCGTACTATTATCATATGCAGGATGAAGCAGCTGACTTCTTTTTTTCCGACTTATTTTCAACACTCTGCGATTTGAATGGATATGACATTTTGACACGGTTAAATCAGGAGGCACAAAAATGAGAGCGGTTGATTTGATTAACAAACTGCGTGAAGCAGAAGAACGTATGGAGGCAGCCCAAGCAAGAGTGACGGTTAGCAAGAGCATTGCGGAGAAAACGACGGCAACTTTAAGTGGTGAACGCGGGAATGGCAATGGGCATGTATCGGCCCATGAAGATGCCATCATTCGCCTCATGGAAGCCGAAGCGCTGTATGAGCAGAGTGCGCTCGCGTACAATCAGATGGTTGATGAAATCATGAAGCTGCTCCAATGTATAGGAGATACAGAAAAAAGGAACGTTGCTGTTGCGGTTATTATTAACAAGCAAAGGTATAAGACGGTCGCAAAGCAGTATCATTTGGGATTGAGCAGTGTCTATCGCCTTTTCAATGAAACTTTGCTTATGCTGGATAAGATGCTGCTTCAAAAAGTTGAGAAGGAATGAGAAGGTTTGAGAAGCTTTGAGAAGGTTTGAGAAAGTTTGAGAAAAAAAGTTGTGCTATAATATAAGCTGTCAAAGGTGGAGGAAAGCATCGACGGAAAATCGTCGGTGCTTTTCTTTATCAAGGCAAATGAAAGGAGGCGGGGCAAATCATCCCCACGGTGCTTGCGACTGTAAATCAGAAAGGAGGGGTAGCGAAAACGACCAGCTGCATCAACATAGGTGCAGCGATGGCACGGGAAGGAAAAAAGGTGCTGCTGGTGGACACTGACCCGCAAGGCAGCATGACCATCAGCCTCGGCAATCAGCAGCCGGATCAGCTTGCGCCCACAATCGCAGACCTGATGACCAAGGTCATGAACGATGTCCCGATTGCGCCGGGCGAAGGCATACTGCATCATCCGGAGGGAATTGACCTGCTGCCCGCTAACATCGCGCTGGCGGGAACGGAAGTGTCGCTGGTGAATGCAATGAGCCGCGAAACCATCTTGAAGCAGGTGCTTGCCCGCAATCGGCAGGACTACGACTGCATCATCATCGACTGTATGCCGTCGCTGGGGATGCTGACCATCAATGCGCTGGCGGCGGCAGACCGCATAATCATCCCGGTGCAGGCGCATTACCTGTCCGCCAAGGGGCTGGAACAGCTCCTGCAAACCATTGCAAAGGTACGCAGGCAAATGAATCCTAAGCTGAAAATCGACGGTATCCTCATGACGATGGTGGATGGGCGCACGAACAACGCCAAGGAAATCACGACGCTGATTCGGGAGACTTACGGCGGCAAAATCAAGGTGTTCGAGACGGCGATTCCGCATTCCGTCCGCGCGGCAGAAGCGAGCCTGACCGGGAAGAGTATTTTCGAGTACGACCCCGGCGGCAAGGTGGCGCAGGCGTATCGCGCGCTCACAAAGGAGGTGCTTCAGCTTGAAAAGCAGCGGCAGAAAGCCAAGTCTGACCTCCTACGATGATATTTTCTCCACGGAAGCCTCACGCCAGCAGGAGCAGATTCAGCGCCTTGCGCTAAGCGAACTGCATCCCTTCAAAGATCATCCATTCCGCGTACTGGATGATGACCGGATGATGGAAACGGTGGAGAGCGTGAAGGAATATGGGGTGCTGGTGCCGATTATTGCCCGGCCGATGGCGGACGGCGGATATGAAATTGTATCCGGGCATCGGCGGAAGCGCGCCTGTGAGCTGGCAGGGATGAACGAGATTCCCGCCATTGTCCGCGATTTGGACGATGATGAAGCTGTCATCATTATGGTGGACAGCAATTTGCAGCGCGAGAACATTCTGCCCAGCGAACGTGCTAAAGCGTATCAAATGAAGCTGGAAGCAATAAAACATCAGGGCGAAAGGCGTGACTTAACTTCCCGACAACTTGTCGGGAAGTTGGAAGCTGCGGATTTGATTGGGCAAGATACCGGCGAAAGCGGAAGGCAAATCCAACGCATTTTGCGCCTGAACAACCTTGAACCGCCGCTCATTGATAAGGTGGATGCTGGCAAACTCGCCTTTACCCCCGCCGTGGAACTTTCGTACTTGAAGCCGGAAGAACAGCAGTGGCTGGATACCGCCTTGGAAAACACGCAGCAGACACCGTCCCTTTCGCAAGCCCAGCGCATGAAGCGCGAAAGCAAACAGGGCACGCTGTCGGAACAGGGCATCATGGAAATCATGACGGAGAACAAGCAGACGATTCCTGCCAAGGGGTCTGTCGTGCTGCCGCAGGAAAAGTTGACCAAGTATTTTCCACGTTCCTACACAACGGAGCAGATGGAAAAGGTGATTTTCAAGCTGCTGGATTACTGGATGCGGAAGCGGCAAATGTCGCAGGAGCGATAAAGACGCATGAAACGAAAACTGGATATTCTGCTGATGGTCATGTTTCTGTTCGGAAGCATGATTTTTCTTTGCCCAATTTTCGGGCAGATAAAGGAGGTCGAAGAAGATGACCGTGTATACACGCGCATGTCCGCACAGGTTAAGCCCCCTCAACAGGCTTCGGGACTGGTGGAGGATGCGCCATCCCCCGCGGCAGCCGCCGTGCAGACCGTGCTGCCCCTGCTGCTGGAAGTGCCGCTGCCGGAGAAAACCGCTGTGCCCGCTGCCGCGCCGTCCCCCGTACGCCCGGCTGCTTCCGACACTGCCGCGCCAGCACAGGCAGAGCGGACAGCAAATCCCCGCAGTGTCGATGTAGAAGCATGCATTGCGCAGAATCCGGATTTTGCCGCATGGCTCACCATTCCGGGTACGCCGGTGGATTATCCGGTTGTGCGGTCGAACAGGACGGACTACTACCTGACGCACCTGTTCAGCGGCGAAAGCAGCAAGCTGGGATGCCTGTTTTCACTGCCGTCGGCGGATTATCAGACACCAAGCAGGAACATTGCCATTTACGGGCATCACCTGAGCCATAGCGACGCGATGTTCAGCAGCCTTGTGCAATACAAGGATTCGGGCTACTGCGCCGCGCACAACATCATTCAGCTGGACACGATTTACGGCGAACGCACCTATCGGATTTTCGCCGTCGTCAACATGCAGGTTGGTGACTGGGATGCAGCGGCGGCTGATTTTGCCAGCGGACAGGCGTTTCAAGCGTATGTAGACCGCGCACGAGCCAAGGCACTGTACGATTCAGGCGCGGCAGTCGGTGCGGATGACCACATTCTGACCCTGATTACCTGCGACCGCAGTGCGGGCGGTGCAAGCGGCCGTCTGATTGTGCTGGCAGTTCAAGAATAGGAGGAGCAAATGAAATTGAAATCCAAATTGAAACGATTTGCATCATTGATGCTGTCTGCGGCGCTGGCGCTGACCTGCATTCCGCTCTGTGCGGCAGCAGAAGAAGCAGCCACGCCCTCGGACATCACAGGAACGGAAGTCATTGTGCTTCCGGCAGAAGAACCGGCGCTTCCACCCGTGGAGGAAGCGCCTGACGAATCCGCATCCGATGTGCCGGATGAGCCGTCCCATGACGAAATGCTCCCCAATTCGGAGGAGGAAAGTTCGTCGGACAACCGTCATCCTTTGCAGGCGGCGATTGAAGAACATGGGTATGTCTACGTCCGGACGGTGCGGGCAGTCAGCGTGTACGCCAGCGCAGAATCGCAGGAGCGCATTGTTTATGCCGCGGCTGATGATGCGTCCATTCTGCTGGCGACGGCGTTTTTCAGCGGTCATCAAGCCGTGCAGGTCTGGTTTCTGGATGCGGAGCAGCAGACCATCTGCGGCTTTGTACCGGCAGCGTCGCTGGATACCCGCTATTTGACGGATGCGGATGTGTCGGGCATCGCCGACGTGCCATCCTGCGACGGAATGACTACCTTCGGTCAAAAGCGATTGTTCGTGGTCAATGGCAGCCGCCCGGAAGAAGCATCCGATGAAGAAGAAACGCCCGCGGATGCACCTTCGCAGGACGCGCCGCACCAAGAATCGAATCTGCCCGAAGCGGATGAAAGCGGCGCTTCGGAGCAGCCGGATGGCGCAGAATCGCCGGATGCTTCGGTACATCCAGAAATCAGCAGCGCGGAAGAAATCGACGAAACGGTGCCGCCTGTAAGTCCCGGCGATTTCATCCGCGTCAGTACGGACACGCGCGTCTTTTCTGCGGTGGATGATGATGCGTCCGAAACGTATTTTTCCAGCGAGTATCAGGGCAATTTCGTCAAAGCAGCCGCGGTGCAGGTGGTGTCCGTTGCGGAAGATGCTTCGGGGACGGCATGGTATCAGGTGCGCTTCCTGTACGGCGATTCTTTCCCCAGCGGCAAGATGAAGTGGACGGCTGACGAAATGGTGTGGGTGATGGCAGCGGAAACCGGCGAAACGGATGCGGATGCCTGCACGGTGACGGATTTCGCGTATTCCAAAGAAATGCTGCGTCTGCTCCGGGAAATGCAAACGTACACCGCAGAAACGGACGGATTCAGTCTGAAGAACATTCACGGCAAAATCGGCAGTTTTCAGGCGGGACAGTCGGGGTTGCAAGGAAGTTCCGGCAGGGACGCGGCATATCCCCAGCTGGCGAAATCGGCATCGCACGGCACGATTTATGCGACACCGCACTATCTGGAGAGCTACCCCGTCTACTGCCTTGAACATACGCTTTCCGGCCCCGGCGAAGGGTCGGGCGCGAACAAAACAGAAACCGGCCCGTATGCGCTGATTGATATGGAGGCGTTCGTGAGCACCGCAGAAGGCGGCGGTGTGAACGGGGTGCGATTCAAGGCGCAGACCATGCACGCCATCGGCTGGGTGCTTCGGCACACCTATCCGTTTATGGTGCTGGATCGCAGTGATGCAAACAACGAAGTGTGGAGCCGTGTCGCGGGTCAGTTTGCTATCCGCGAGGTGATTAAGCAGCTGGAAGGCGCGCAGTACGTCCGCAGTTATTGGGACATGGATAATTTCTACGCCTTCTCCGGCGGCGCACCGGAAGTGTACTTGACCTATGCCCGCTGGCTGGCGAAAAACGCGATTGCGCACGCGAAAATCACCGGGAAAATCACGGTCAGCGGTCAGCGCATCCAAGCGTCAGACGGCGGCTATATCGGTACGGTTACGCTGACGACGGATGCGGATTTGATTCGGATTTCCAAGGCAGTGGGCAGTATCACGGGGAACAGCGGCGGTTCGGATGAAGCGTACTACTATGTCAAGAGCGGCGATACCATCCGGATTTTGTCGGACAAAAGCAGCTTCTCCGTTTATATGGAATCAATCGCGTCCAGCGCGGAAGAAGCAGGCTTTCTGGCCGGAATCCCCAGCGCCTCCATCCAGAAAGTGCTCGTCCCGATTGACGGTACACCGTACCCGCTGCAATCCGCCGTTGTCACGTTTGAACTGCTGTATGGCACGGTGTTTGTGACCAAGCAGTCCATGGACGGCATTTTGCTGCAAGGCGCAGTGTTTGAGCTGCTGGATGAATCCGGCGCGGTGCTGGCAGAAGCAGTGACGGATGCGCAGGGACGTGCCGTTTTTTCCGGGATTGCACCGGGACGCTATCAGGTTCGCGAGAAAACCGCGCCGCAGGGGTATCGGCTGTCGGTTGCCTCGGCGCAGGAAATCATGGTGACGGCGGGGGCAGACACGGCGTGCATGTTCATCAACGAGCGCATGATGGGTATCATCCGGGTCATCAAGATGGACAGCATGACGGGAAAACCGCTGCCCGGTGTCACGTTCACGGTGACGAGATTGACCGCGCCTGCATCGGACAATGCTTCCAACATTGGCAAGGTTGTCGCAACAATTACGACGAATGCGGATGGCATCGCACAGACCGAAGCGCTTCCGTGGGGAGAATATCGAATTGCGGAAACCAATGCGCTTGAAGGCTATGTGGATACGGACTTTGTGACCATCGTTCAAATCAAATAACAGGAGGAAGAAAAATGAAGCAGATGAAGCAATGGATGCACTGGGTGCTTGCGCTGGTGCTGCTGGTGATGAGCCTGTCTGTTCCGGCAGCAGCGGCGGAAACCATCACGGTGAATGTAACCAACACGCCCGTGCGCGGCAGCGTGGCGCTGGAAAAGACCGGCTTGCAGCTGGTGCGCTTTACGGACGAGCAGGACGAATGGGGCAACACCGTTATGAAGCCTGTTTATCAGCAGGGGTATTTGACGGGCGCTGTGTTTGAACTCCGCGCCGCAGCGGATGTTGTCGGCAAGGAAGGGACAGTTTTCTACAAGCAGGGAGAGCTGGTGGAAACACTGACCACCAGTGCAGACGGCGCGGTGAACTCAAAACTGCTGCCGCTGGGCAGCTACTGCTTGCAGGAAGTTTCCGCCCCGGACGGCTATCTGCTGGATGATACCCCGTATCCCTTCACGCTGACGGCGGCAGGCAAGCAGACGGCAGTGGTGGAAGTGAAAGTGTCCGCGGTCAACACCTATCTGCCGATTCGGGTGACGCTGCACAAACAGCAGGAAGCAATTCGAGTGGATGAAACGGCGGACGGCATGATTCGCTCGTCCATCGAGACAGTTCCCGGCGAAGGCTGCGTGTTCGGCTTGTTCAATGCAGGGGTGATTGCCTACGGCGACAGCCAGAAGCTGCCTGCCCATACGCTGATGGCGACTGGAATCACGGATGCCAAGGGCAAGTTGACCTTCTCCGGCATGTATCCGCATGGTGCGTATTATATCAAGGAACTGTCCGCGCCGGATGGCTGGCTGCTGAATACCGAGCAGTACCCGGTGCTGCTGACACCCGAAAACATGGATGAAGCGGAGGAGGCAATCGCAATCACGCTGGATGCACCTATCTTGAACCGCCTGATTTACACGCCGGTGACGATTACCAAGCGGGACATTACCGGCAAGGAACCGCTGCCCGGTGCGCTGATTGAAGTGTACGATGCGCAGGGCAGCACCATTTACCGCGCGTATACGGATGAAAATGGTCAGCTGCCGGACATTCCGCTTGTTCCCGGCTCGTATACGTTCAAGGAAACCTATGCGCCGGAGGGGTATGCGCTGAATATGGCGGTAAAAACCTTCACGGTGACAAGCGAAGGCAAAATCATCGGGGAAACCGAAATCCGGGATGAAATCAACAAGATTCAGCTGAAAAAGGTCAAGGAGAACGGCGAGCCGCTGCCCGGCGCTGTGTTCGGCATTTACGATGCCAACAACACGCTCGTGCAGCAGCAGACTTCCGATGACAGCGGTTATCTGACCTTCTCGAAGCTGGGGTACGGCACTTATACCATCCGGGAAATTCAAGCGCCTTACGGCTATCATCCATCCACCGGCGAATGGCAGGTGACGATTGACGGCACTTATCAGAACCCTGTGCAGATTCTGACGACGGTGGTCAATGAGGATGCGCCCGGCTGGATTCGGGTCATCAAAACGGATGCACTGGACGGTCATCCCATTGCGGGCGTTCGCTTCGACATCTACGCCTTGAATGAGGACGGCAGCACGGGCGACTTGGTGTCCACCATGCTGACGAACGACGACGGCGTGGCAATGTCCGAAAGTCTGCTGGTCGGCGACTACATGGTCAAGGAGCATGAAGCGCCCGTCGGCTATGGAAACAGCCTGTGGAGCGAAAAAGTGACCGTCGTCATGGACGAAACCGTGGAGCGCAGCGTGACGAATATCCCCATGCAGGGGCAGGTTCGCATTGTTAAGACGGACGCGGAAACGGGCGGAAGTCTGGCTGGCGCAGTCTTTACGGTCATCCGCGTGAGCGGCTTGCCTTCGCATGGCAAGGAAGGGTGCGGCGAGGTTGTGGCGGTCATCACCACGGATGCGGAAGGGGTGGCAGTCACGCCTGTGCTGACGTGGGGCATCTACGAAATCCGCGAAACCACCGTGCCGGACGGGTATCTGGACAGCGGCTGTGTCGTTACCGTTTCGATTCCCGGCAATGCTGACTGACAAGAAAAACGGGAGGCATCCATGAACACAAAACGAAACATCCTGCCCATGCTGCTGGCGGCATTGCTGCTCTTCTGTCTGCCGATGGCATCGCTGGCGGAGGACGTACCCATTCAGAACGTCAGCATCCGCAATACGCCTATCAAGGGGCAGATTCTGCTGGAAAAGACCGGGCAGATGCAGACGACGGGTGAACAAGGGTATTTGAAAGGCGCGGTATTTGAAATTCGGGCGGCGGAGGACATTGTCGGGCAAGACGGCACACAGTGGTATTCATGCGGCGAGCTGGTCGCCACGATGACCACCAGCGGCGAAGGCGTGGAGAAAAGTCCGCTGCTGCCGCTGGGAAAATACACGGTCAAGGAAATCAGCGCTCCGTCCGGGTATGTGCTGGATTTGACGACATACACCGTAGAAATTCAGGCGTCGGATCAGGAAACTCCGATTGTTTCCGCTACGGTTTCTTCAATCAATTATCCCGCCGAAATTCTGCTTCAAAAGACCGATGCGGATGGAAAGGCACTGGCAGGGGCGCAGTTCGTGCTGCTGGATGCGGATGGATGCGAAACGGCATCGGCTGTTTCGGATGCAGACGGGCTGGTGCGCTTCCACTTCGTTCCGCAGGGGCAGTACACCATTTGTGAAACGTCCGCGCCGGATGGGGATCTGCTGAACCGCAGCGCAATTTCGGTGACGGTAACGCCGAACTGGACGAATGCGGAAGAACCGATAGCGACGGCGGTGAATCAGCAGAAGAAAATCCTGTTTATCAAGGTGGATACAGCCGGAACGCCGATGGCAGGCATTCTCTTCAAGCTCATCAACGCGGAAACGGGCGCTGTGGCAGAAATGGCTGTCAGCGACGAAAACGGTGCGTTTGCCTTTACAGCATTTGATTATGGCGTGTGGATTGTCCATGAAGCGGCTGCCCCCAGCGGTTACAGCCGCATGGCGGACTATTGCTTCCAAGTGGATGACAGCTGGTCGGGAACAGCGCCGGTGCTGCTGGTAAACATTCCTGATTCTTATGCGTTCATGAAAGTGGATGCCGATGGCAAACCGCTGCAAGGCGTGAAATTTGCCCTGCGGGATGCGGACGGCAATCTCCTGCAAACGCTGGAATCCGATAAGAACGGCATTGTCCGCGCCGAACACTTGCAGCCCGGCACTTATTATTTGCAGGAAACCGAAACGCTGAAAGGCTACACCCTGAGCGGCGATGTCCGGAAGCTGGTCATTGACGAGCACTACAAGATTCCCGAAGAAATGCCGCAGTGGGTCAACTACACGACGATTCAGACCGGCGTGCAGCTGGCGGCATCGGGGGTGATGCTTATCGGCATTGCCCTGATGCTGGCGAGCGGCACGATGCTGCTGATGCGCAGACGGCGAAAGGCGTAAGCGGATGGTGTATCATCAAAAGCTGTTCCTGCGCCGCTTGGAAGTCCCGCCTTGGGCGGCGCGCTGCACTTTTTCATGACGGAGGCTTCCATGCAGGAAGAAATCGAAAACAAAACGCTCTCCCTCATCATCAATACCAGCAAATTCACTGAAAGAACATTGGCGACGGCGTTCGCGAAAGCGCTGAAACTCGGATGGAACAAAGCCAAGGAGCATCATCAGGCGAAACCGCAGGGCAGGCAGAGCGTGAAGCAGCTCATCGGGCAGAATCAGGGCGTTGAGCAGACTGCACTGGCTGACCGGCAGGAGGTGAAGGCGTTTGAACGATACGCCCGCCAATATGGGGTGGATTATGCCATCCATAAGGGTACTTCCGACAGCGGAAAAACGCGCTATCTGGTGTTCTTCAAAGCTCGCGACCGTGCAGCCATTGATCAGGCAATGCGCGCGTATGCAATGGATTTTCTGGCGAAGCGGAAGGCGCAGCGGAATGTTCAGCCTCAGCTGGATACGGCATCCCCCAGCAAACAGAAGGAGCGCAGCAGGCAGAAAGGGCGGGAAAGATGAACGCCGACGCATGGAAAAAACGTCTGCTGCTGCATCTGCCCTACGGGGTTATTGGACTTGCCGCGGCGAAGCTGAGTGAAGCATGGCGGCTGTCAGCCGGGACGGATTTTTCCGCGAAATTCCTGCACCTGCGGGATGGCGTGGCAATGGCGTTCCGAAACGGACTGTCCGGCTTTGTGCCCCTTGACCTGCTGATTGGGTTTCTGTGCGGATGCGCACTGTGCCTGCTGGTACATGCAAAACGCAGGAATGCCAAGAAGTATCGGCACGGCGAAGAATACGGCGCTGCCCGCTGGGGAAAGCCAAGCGACATTGCGCCGTTCATGGACGCTGACCCGTGGAACAACATCATCCTGACCCAGACGGAGCGCCTGACCATGAGCAGCCGCCCGGCGAATCCCAAAAACGCGCGGAACAAGAACGTACTGGTCATCGGCGGTTCCGGCAGCGGCAAAACACGCTTTTTCATCAAGCCGAACATCATGCAGTGTACCAAAACGAAGGGGTGCTCTCTTGTGATTACTGACCCCAAGGGGACGCTGATTACGGAGTGCGGAAAGATGCTTGCTGCTGCCGGATATGACGTGCGGGTTTTCAATGTTATCAGTTTCCAAAAGTCCATGCACTACAACCCGTTTGCGTATATCCGAAGCGAAAAAGACATTTTGAAGCTGGTGACGGCGCTCATAGCAAACACAAAGGGAGAGGGCAAAGGCGGCGACGACTTCTGGATTAAGGCGGAAACGCTGCTCTATATGGCGCTGATTGGCTACATCCACTACGAACTTCCGCCCGCGGCGCAGAATTTTACGACGCTGATTGACATGCTGAACAGCATGGAAGTTCGCGAGGAGGACGAGGAATACCGAAATCCTGTTGACCTGATGTTTGAAAAGCTGAAAGCGGAAAAGCCGGAACACTTTGCGGTGCGGCAATATGCCAAATACCGGATGGCTGCCGGCAAGACCGCCAAGTCGATTCTGGTGAGCTGCGGCGCACGGCTTGCGGTGTTCGATATTCAGGAACTGCGGGAAATTACGGCTTATGACGAACTTCACCTTGATACGCTGGGAGATAAGCGGACTGCACTCTTCCTCATCATGTCCGACACGGATGCCAGTTTCAATTTTCTGATTAGTCTGGCGTATTCGCAGATGTTCAACTTGCTTTGCGAAAAAGCGGATGATGTGTATGGCGGCAGACTGCCTGTCCATGTGCGCTGCCTGCTGGATGAGTTCGCCAACATTGGGCAAATCCCGAACTTTGAGCGCTTGATTGCGACCATCCGAAGCCGAGAAATTTCGGCATGCATTGTGCTTCAGGCGCAGTCTCAGCTCAAAGCGATTTACAAGGACAGTGCTGATACAATCGTCGGCAACTGCGATACGCTGCTCTTTCTGGGCGGCAAGGAAAAGACGACGCTGAAAGAAATGGAGGAACTGCTTGGGAAAGAAACAATCGACACAGTGCGCCCAGATAGGGCGTTGAGCAAAGTAGTGTAAGGCACTACCCCGTAAGATA
>ERZ780046.321-NODE-321-length-21578-cov-3.194118_pt1 | contig 21578 bp, 17 predicted proteins | sample MGYA00511848_ERZ780046 | MGnify/ENA primary metagenome ERZ780046 (study PRJEB29588, sample SAMEA2147983) | human gut metagenome | biome: human gut; feature: human-associated habitat; material: faeces | place: Denmark | collected 2008/2010 ...
GACTTTGGGATTTTGATTATGTAGGATTATCTTATTATCCATATTGGTCAGGAACATATAATCTTTTGATGGATAATATTATAAATATAGGAAATCTATTTCATAAACAGGTTATTGTTGTTGAAACAGCTTTTCCATATACGGATACATCAAATGATGAAATGCAAAATGTTGTTACTGGTGAATTAACTAAAAAAGTGATGGGGTTAATACCTTCGGTTGAAAATCAAGAAAAAGTTTTAGAAAAAGTGATTAAAACAGTAAAGATGTGTAAAAATGGAGCTGGTGTTTTTTATTGGGAACCGGGTTGGTATCAAATTAAGGGAGTTGGTGTTGCTCGTGGAAAGGGGAATGAGTGGGAAAATCAAGCTGTTTTTGATAATAATGGTTATGCACTTAAAAGTATAAAAGCATTTGAAATATAACATAATGTCGAATCAAAAAATATTCTGCCAAAGCAAGGAGATATGAAAAACCGCCCGACTGGGCGGTTTTTTCAGCTATACCATTTCATGAAGCATATCCACAATCACTTCTCTGCAATGAGCTCCGAGATGCTTTTGTTCCTCTTTACTGAGTGCTGCCGGATCAATAGGAGTGCCGTATCGGATAACCACATGCTTCTTTTTGACCCATGGAAGGTGATCCTCGAATATTTCATTTGTTCCCATGATTGCCATTGGCACTATCTTGCATTTGCTCTTTGTGGCAATCTTGAAAGTACCTTCTTTGAAAGACTGTACCTCTGTCAGGTCATCTTTGTTTTTGCAGCGTGTGCCCTCAGGAAATACACATATGCTGATGCCGGATTTGACCTGATCTATGGCTGCAAGCACGACCTTTAGTCCCTGCTTGATGTCATCGCGGTCCAAAAACAGGCAGTGCAGGCGCTTCATCCAAAGACCCAGCACCGGTATTTTTGTGATGCTCTGCTTTGAGATGTAGCCGGTCAGGCGTGGACATCTGGAGTAGGTGATTATGATGTCAAAGAAACTACGGTGATTTCCTATATATAGTACAGCCTCGTCCTTTGGCACATTTTCCTCCCCTATAAATTCAATGTCTGCTCCGCTTAGGAATATGATGACACGGAAAGCCCACTGTACCAGGCGAAGCTGTGCCATATCGGCCCATGCCGGGGCAAATTTGTGTATTATCCACATGGCTCCGAGCACCGGAAGACCGAGCAGCAGATAGAAAAATACGAATATTACGATTAAAACTGAACGCATATTTGACCTCTCTTTTTCATAATATAAAATGTAATGTAACTATTCAGAACCATTGAGAATAAAAAAGCTGATGCGTCATGCTTGCATGTAAGCAACAGCTTTTGGGTTCTAAAGGTGGTTTCGAATAATTACTGATATTATATCATATCGTAAGCGATATGATAAGAAAGAGAGGAAAAAATGTCAGAAAAATTGAGAAAATTTCTGGTGATGGCTGCAGGTGTGCTTGTGATATTGGAAACGACAGTAATTTCGGGCTGCCGCGCAAATATTTCAGGCACGGAGAGTGACAGGATGGTTGAGTACACGGTGATTTGCGGGGATGAAATCCCGGAGGAGTTTAAAAAGCAGATAAATGAAAACAAGGCAAAGGCGATGAAGCTGACGTACAAGGATAATGAATATTTATACATAGCGGAAGGCTTTGGCACAAAGGAGACAGGTGGCTACAGTATTACGGTTAACCAGTTTTATGTTAAGGATAAGGCAATGTATTTTGATACGCGTCTGATAGCCCCGGATAAGGGCGAGAAGGTCAGCAATCAGGCGAGTTATCCGTATATAGTAATAAAGACGGAATTGAGTGAAATGCCTGTTGTGTTTGAGTAAAAATTTCGTAAATTGTATTAAAAGTTGCGAAAAAACTGACAATCAGTACTAATGCCCTATTGCTATCACTGCGATACTTTGCTATAGTAAAGTTACTAGATATTGTGGTGACATATTTATATATTCAAATATATTGATTGATATAATTGTTGATTAATTTGACCTGTTTTATATTTATACAGAGATTGATTTCATATATATGACATCGTCGTTACAATACTGGTTACCATGAGGACTATAGTTATGTGCCAGTGGGCATACCCACAATAAGGAGGCTTAAAATGGAACAGACAGAAATCAGAAAAGTCAGAGCATCGATCCACCAGCAGTGTGGCAACAGGGTAAAAATCCAGCAGGATCTCGGCCGCAACAAGGTTGACATCCAGGAGGGTGTTATTCAGCAGGCATACCCAAGTGTGTTTACGGTTCTGATAGATGATGAGTTTGAGCAGAATCCGCCACAGCTCTTATCTTTCTCCTACACTGATGTGATTACAAAAGATATAAGGATGCAGCTTTGCTAGTATCATGAAGTAAAGATGTTACATCTTTATTATAATGATCATGAATTTAAATATTTGCATCTGCATAAAGTTACTCCATCTTGAATATGTATTTTATATACATATTTGAAGTGGGGTATTTTTTATGGAGTTAATTACACAAAAAATCAGACAATGCATAGAAAAGGTAAAGGATATGTCGCAGGTTGGCTTCGACAGGGATTATGTCATAAAGGACAACAAGCCTGATGTTTCCAAAGTGGTTTGCCAGAACGGGCAGGTAAAGCTTGACGAGATAAAAGCGTCAGGCGAGAATATCTGGCTGAGTGGAAGCATTGAATTTGAAGTGCTGTATACGAGAGAGGAAGTTTTTGAAGGCGATGAGCCGGAGAAAAATATCGGCGGAAACAGAGTGGAGCATATAAAGGATGCAATACCGTTTCAGGAGAAGCTTGTGCTTCAAGGAGTCTGCGAGAAGGATACGGTTCGTGTGTATACCGGGCTTGATGAGCTTACGGTTGGGGTTATCAATTCGCGAAAGCTCTCGGTCAGAGGCATTATAAGCGTGGAGCTTTATGGAGAGAGGGAAGAAAATCTTGAAGTTGCACAAAGGATTGATGACAAGGACGTGGAGCAGCTTATGGGGCAGATGAAGGTGCTTAAGCTTGATAGTGCTGTAAGGGATATTGTCAGAATTAAAAATGTCGTTACCTTGCCAAAGACTAAGCCGAATATATGCAAGCTAATATCAAGTCTTGTTGATATGAGAAATCTGGAGTATACATACGAGCGTGACCATATCACACTGACAGGCGAGTGTCATGCGTGTATAGTGTATCTGAGTGAAGAACAGGAAATTTGCTGCTTTGAGGTGCAGGAGGGTTTTTCAAATGAAATACGCTGCGAGGGTGATAATGCCGGAAATATTGCCTGGCTTCGCACACAGCCTGCCATGCATCAGGTTGAGGCGGAAAATGATTACGACGGAGAGCTCAGGCAGCTTTCGATTGAGGCAGCACTTGCGGTGGATGGAAAGGTCTGGAGTGAGGAAACAGTAGAGGTGCTCAATGACATGTACAGCGTATCATGTCCGGTAAAACCTGTGTTTGAAAATGTGAAGGTATGCAGCCTTCTTATGAAAAATGACACAAAATGCCGTATTTTGGAGCAGTTGTACAGAGAAAACAGCAAAAAGAGAATTTTAAGAATATGCGGTACAAAGACGCAGGCCGCTATTGCACAGATAAAAAATGCAGACACAGGAATTATTGTGTCAGGTGTATTGCAGGTGAACTGTGTGAATATTGTGGAGGATGATGGCTGTCCGATAGAGATGCATACAGACTCTGTGCCGTTTGAACAGTTTGTTGAGATACCCGGCATGGATGCTAACACCTGCTGCGAGGTAAATGTGCAGGTAGACCAGGTGCAGGTCAATCTACTCGACAACAGCGAATATGAAATTAAGGGTGTTGTCAGCATAAATGCTATTGCTCTGCAGCAGGATGAAGTGTCAGTCATAACATCGGTGGAGCAGGAAAAAACAGCGTCTGATACTGAAGAGGAAGCTGCTCTGGTTGGCTATATAGTGCAGAAGGATGATAAAATGTGGGACATTGCAAAAAGATACCGCACCACTGTTGAAAACATAATGGAAATAAACGCTCTGACCTCAGATAGCGTCAAAACTGATGATAGACTTATAATAGCGCGCATGTGAATCATAAATGAGGGGCAAAATAACTTTTGACCTTTTAATCATATCATTTTATAAAATGTGGAAAATTCTGTAAATTTACAAAAAGATGTGGAAAAAAGATTCATTTTGTGCGATAATATATCCGAATGTATATTGAACATAAATTGTGGAAAGAAAGGTCAATCTGACCGTCGTATTACAGGAGGAACAAAATGAATCGGAAATGGACACGTGCTATATGTACTGTGTTAACATCGGCACTCGTTTTTACAGGACCGGCAGTAGAGGGCATTACATTTAGCGGATACATAAACAGTGGACTTGAGAAGGTATATGCAAAGACACAGAAGCAGAAGGATGCAGAGAAGAAGAAGTCACAGGCTGAGCAGGATCTCAAGGATAAGAAGAATGAGATTAATGGTTTAAAGGATCAGCAGCAGACTACTGCTGATGATATAAAGAATAAATCCGCAAAGCTTGATGAGATTCTTGCAGCACAAAAGAAGCTTCAGACAGATATCACAAGCAAACAGGCAGAGATAGAGCAGAATCAGAAGGATCTTGCAGCAGCCCAGGAAAAGCAGCAGGAGCAGTATGACGCCATGAAGAAGCGTATACAGTTCATGTATGAAAACAGCGCTGAAGACAATATCTGGACAGCAATTATTGAGTCAAATGGTATCACAGATATGCTCAATCGTATAGAGTACGTGTCAGATGTATATGATTCGGATCGTGCTCTTATGGATTCTTATCAGGCAGCAGTTGAGCAGGTGAAGGAGATTGGTACTAAGCTTGACAACGACATGAATGAGCTCACAGCCATGCAGGATGACTATGAGAAGCAGCAGGCAGATGTCGAGGCGGCTATAGTAGCTCTTGAAAACCAGAAGGAGCAGTATGCAAGCCAGATAGCTCAGGCACAGCAGCAGGCAGATAATTATCAGAATATCATTACGGCACAGGGCAAAATCATTCAGGAGCAGGAAGCAGCGGCCGCAGCAGCGGCACAGGCAGCCGCTGCCAGAGAGAACAGCTCAAGCTATGATGGTGGTGGAGCCGGCAAGGGCGGAAGCATTGCCGGTGACTATGCATCAGGCGGTGGAAAGAACCCGGGTGCTTCAACAGGAGTTTCAGGAAGCTCTGTAGTATCATACGCTATGCAGTTTGTGGGCAATCCATATGTATGGGCTGGAAACAGTCTTACAAACGGTGTAGACTGTTCAGGCTTTGTACATGAGGTATATGCACATTTTGGTATCAGCACACCGAGATATTCACAGGCATTTAAGTCTGTGGGACAGGCCGTATCCTTCGATAATATACAGCCGGGAGACGTAGTGGTATATCCGGGACATGTAGCTATATATGCAGGTGGTGGTGTTATAGTGGAGGCACAGTCCACAAAGGCAGGAATCACAGCAAACAGAAACGTACAGTGTCATACAATACTTGCTATACGACGTCTTGTATAGGATGGTTAGGAGCCGATAAGTATATTTATTATACTTGCCGGCTCTTTTTATTTTTATCACAAAGAGCTGAATGGTTACCAATAAAGTAAGGGCGTAAGACGCGGACATGCCACGACCCAATGTTAGTAACCGGCAACAAACTCATTGTAATAAATAATAGCAATTTCCACCCATAAGGTGTATTATAGAGATAGACGGCACCAATTCGCACAAAACGAACTAGCAAGCCTGTAAATAAAGTAAGAAAAGCAGGAGGAACAAGCCATGCAGATGGAACAATTACAAAAAGACATGATTGCAGCAATGAAAGCAAGAGACAAGGTAAGAAAGGATGCTATATCCTCACTTGTATCGGCAGCCAAAAAGGCGGCAATAGATGAGGGCTGCAGAGATAATATACCGGAGGAGCTTGTCAACAAGGTCATCCTTAAGGAAATGAAGTCTGTGAAGGAGCAGATTGACACATGCCCTGCCACAAGAACAGATCTGCTTGATGAGTACAATACCAGATATGCAATCTTTGAGGAGTATGCTCCTGCAATGATGTCGGCAGAAGAGGTAGAAAAGGAGCTTACAGAGCAGTTTTCGGATGTAATCGCAACAGGAAACAAAGGACAGATAATGAAGGCAGTCATGCCGCATTTCAAGGGCAAGGCTGACGGAAAGGTCATAAATCAGGTGGTTGCAAAGCTTTGCGCAAAATAAGAAAACACATCACAACAATTATACTTGCAGTGCTGGCTGTCATTGCCGGCGTGTAGGCCAATATATTCAGGGCTTGACAATGCCGATATAACGGATTATGATTTCTCGGGAGGCAGATATAAGAAGCTGCTGGAGAAAAATAACTATAAATAAAAGAAAAAGTGTGGAAAAGAGTCGATATGGGAAACGTTACTCTTGATCACTAGAAAGAAGATTTTATGTCAACAAAAATTGGAAGAAATGACCCTTGCTGGTGTGGCAGCGGAAAGAAATATAAGACCTGTCATGCGGCATTTGATATGAAGCTTGAAAAGCTTGCTGAGGCACATCATAAGATACCGAGCCATTCAATCATCAAGACACCTGACCAGATAGCGGGAATCAAGGAGAGCGCCAAGATAAATGTCGCAGTGCTCGACTACATAGGAGAGCATATCCACGAGGGTATGAACACAGCAGAGATTGATAAAATAGTCTATGATATGACCACCAGCATGGGTGGCATCCCTGCACCGCTCAACTATGAGGGTTATCCTTACAGCGTATGTACATCAGTAAATGAGCAGGTTTGTCACGGATTTCCTTCAAAGGACGTCATCTTAAAGGATGGGGACATCATAAATGTAGACTGTTCTACAATTTTAAACGGATATTTTTCGGATTCATCAAGAATGTACTGTATCGGAAATGTAAGCCCTGAGAAGAAAAAGCTCGTTGAAGTCACAAAGGAGTGTGTGGAGCTTGGACTCAAAGAGGTAAAGCCGTGGGGCTTCCTCGGAGATATGGGACAGGCGGTGCACGACCATGCATTTGCAAACGGTTACACAGTAGTGCGTGAAATCGGTGGACACGGAGTGGGACTTGAATTTCACGAGGATCCGTGGGTAGGCTACAACACCAAGCGCGGCACCGACATGGTCATGGCACCCGGCATGATATTTACCATCGAGCCAATGGTCAACATGGGCAAGGCCGATATCTACGTAGATGACAAGAACAACTGGGAAGTATACACCGACGACGGACTTCCATCAGCCCAGTGGGAAATCATGGTACTAGTCACAGAGGATGGCCATGAGGTGCTGAGCTGGTAAAACGGTAAGTATTATCAGAGTGCTATTATTAGCAGACATTATTTCATAGGTGACAACATTATAAAGGGCGTGTGAAAAACGAAGTTTTTTTCACACGCCCTTTTGTATAATTCCATACAGAATATAGTAAGTGAAGCGTTAGCTTCGGGAGAGCATTTCTGCATCCACGGACATGGTTTATAAACTCATAGTAGATTGCTTCGCATAAGTACCCTAAATTTACCGGAGAGTATGCGGTGTGTTCCGAAGAAAAATATAAACTGCCACGGCGTTCCATAAAATGTGGATACGACAATTCATAGCAAACTATCAATAAACTATCCGCAAATGCTGCCGTGGCTGATTTTATATTTTTCTGAGGAATATACTGCATGCTAGGCCGGTATCCACAGCATAGATATGCGAAGCCCTATAAAGCGCAGTACCATAAGCGATGCACTATGATGCGTCCCTACAGATTTGTATTCACCCCATTTATGGTCGCATTCTCATTCTCCCTCATAGGAATGACGAGACACTTCTCCCCATTGATGACCTGCGCATGAATCTGTGAAGCCTTCTCCGGCTTTACATGAAGCACCACATCATAAGTCTTAATTTGGGCAGTGTAATTATCAATCTCTTCCTGCTTCTCAAGAAGCTGTGAGGTGCGCTCCTCAATCTGATTATTTTTCTCCTGGATAACAGAATCCTTCTCCTCAAGCTGTGCATTTTTTTCATTGAGCTCGAGAGTTAAATCGCCGACCTGGCTCTCAAGAGCAAGCTTTTCCACGCGGATTTCATTAGCTGCAAGAGCCTTTGAATCAATGACATTGGCTGCGATAGGCGGCTTGTCACCGAAGGCCTCATTGACGGATTTTTCAATACGAGAAATCTTTTCCTCAGAGACATGGCAGTCACTAAGCACCTTGTTCATAGCCTCGCTGTCGAGAATGAACGGATCGTCGTCATCATCGTGAGTCTCAGCGTAGTCATCAGCCATCTCGGACAGATTCTGCTGGATATCAAGCAGCTTGTCATCCGTGCTCTCGTCCTCGGCACCGAGCACATTTCTGACAATTGAATGAAAAGCCATCTTCTGCTCAGTAGCTGTGCGCTCCACACCGCAGCCGAGGCCGTTTGTCATAAACTCAGAGTGAGGCTCCTTGGTATTTTTCGTATAGAAAAGAGTGGAGTGTATGTCAGTGCTCCTATCATTGAAAGCAGGGAATAAAAAGCCTGTCTCAGGTGCACCGACCACCCAGTCCCTTATGCGGGCTCCGATACGCTGCTCCTTTTCCAAATAGCCAAGGCCCGGCTTTGAAAGTGTGACAGGGCAGATGGCGCAGAGCATGTATTTGTACACCTCCTCGGACTCATCCACGTTGATGTTGTCCTTTGTACGTGTCATGACATCGTAGCTGTCGAGATACAAAAGAATCAAGTAGTTCCCGGCCTCATCGTAGGTGTCGATGACCAGGTCATAGTATGTATCGAGCAGAGTCTCATCATTAAGCTCGCTGTCGCGAAGCGCCATGAGAATCTGCTGGCGGCCTCCGACCTCTTCCTCCTCAAGCGGAAACTGCAGATTGAGCAGGTTGTTTCCGAGAGTGCCGGAAAGCACCTTGTTTGAAATCTCGAGATATTTGTAGTATTCATCCTCCTCCAGAGTGAGAAATTTGCCACCGAATTTGCAGACCTTTTCATGGTTGCAGTCCACGTAGCAGCCGACCAGACGACTGAAGGTTGCCTGGTCTTTTTTTAATCTTCGTTTTAATTCCAATACTTCTTTTTTGTTCATATTATCCTCGCATTATTTTCATACCATTCAAAAATTTTTGTAATCACATTATATGTATGGAATAAATATTTGTCAATTGAGCGGCGCCTTTTATGTCCCGCTGTCAATCAAGAAAAAAGATGACAGACCAACCACAAAATGCTATAATTTAGGAAATCAACGGATTATGATATAAAGGCTGACACAGAGACATCCACAGGTGTCTCTGTTCTTGGATTGAGGCATAAATGGAGCAGAAAATGACAAACAATCACATTACAATAGGCATTCTCGCACATGTAGATGCGGGAAAGACAACCCTGTCTGAGGCCATGCTCTACAGCACCGGGCAGATTCGCTCACTCGGGAGAGTGGATCATCAGGATGCATATCTGGACAACGATGCGCAGGAGCGTGAGCGTGGAATAACCATTTTTTCAAAGCAGGCAAGGCTTGATATTTTGCGTGGCACAAATGCGGCAGATACAGCACGTACAGCAGATGTAGCACGTACGGCAGATACAGCTCGTACATGGCATGTTGTCATGCTTGATACACCGGGGCATGTGGATTTTTCAGCAGAGATGGAGCGTACCCTTCAGGTGCTCGACTATGCAATACTTGTAATCAGCGCAACTGATGGAGTGCAGGGGCACACGCGCACACTGTGGAGACTTTTAAAGCACTATAACGTGCCGACATTTATTTTTGTAAACAAGATGGATATGCAGGGCACGGATGCGGAGAAAGTGCAGGCAGAGCTAAGGAGTGAGCTGAGCGATGGCTGCGTTGACTTTTCTTCACATGATTTATTTGATGAGCTTGCCATGTGCAGTGAGCCTCTTTTAGATGAATTTATGGAATCGGGAGAGCTTACAGATGCACATATTGCGCAGGCGGGGGGTCCACAGGGGGGGGTTCCCCGCTTTTACGGCTCGGCACTTAAGCTTGACAGAGTGGATACGCTGATTCAGGGACTTTCGCGGTTTATGTGTGAAAGAAATTACCCTGACGATTTTTCTGCCCGCGTATACAAGATAGGCAGGGATGACAGAGGCAGCAGGCTGACATTTTTAAAGGTTACCGGAGGCTGTATTAGAGTCAGGGACAAAATAGAGTACAAAGCGCATGGCGGTGACGAGGCGAAAGGCCTTCTGATTGAGAAAATCGATCAGATAAGAAAGTATTCCGGCGAAAAATATGAGATAGCTGATGTGGTAGAGGCTGGGGAGATAGTTGCTGTCACAGGTCTTAGCTCGACATTTCCGGGGCAGGGGCTCGGGGGTGAGCAGCAGTCCAATATGCCAATCCTTGAACCGGTACTAAACTATAGGATGATTCTGCCGGATGATGTAAATCCGGCGGCATTTATGGAAAAGCTAAAGCAGCTTGAGGAGGAAGACCCACAGCTTTACATAGTGTGGGTGGAGGAGTTTAAGGAAATCCATGTGCAGCTCATGGGACAGGTGCAGATGGAGGTGCTTGTGCGTCTCATAAAGGACAGGTTTGGTGTTGTTGTCACGTTCGGACCGGGCAGCATTGTATATAAGGAAACGATAGCAAGGGCTGTCGAGGGAGTAGGACATTTCGAGCCGTTGCGCCACTATGCAGAGGTGCATCTGCTTTTGTCGCCGGCGGAGCGTGGCAGCGGAATCACAGTCACATCCACCTGCAGTGAGGACGTGCTCGACAAAAACTGGCAGCGCCTCATAGCCACACACGTTGAGGAAAAGGAGCACAGGGGTGTGCTCACAGGCTCAGCGCTTACCGATGTGAAGGTCACTATTCTTACAGGAAGAGCACATGTAAAGCACACGGAGGGAGGCGATTTCCGCCAGGCTACATACAGAGCAATCCGCCAGGGACTTAAATCCACAGAGAGTGTGCTGCTTGAGCCATACTACAGCTTTATCCTACAGGTGCCGATGGAGTATGTCGGCCGTGCAATGACAGATCTGGAGCAGAGATTTGCAAGAGCCGAGAGCCCGCAGTTTGCCACAACCGCTGCGAGGGAGATGGCAACAATTACAGGAAAGGCACCGGTTGCGACAATGCAGGATTATGTGAGTCTGGTGCATGCGTATACAAAGGGGCTCGGGCACCTGACACTGGAGCTGTGGGGTTATGATGAGTGTCACAATCCTGCGGAGGTGATTGCGCAGATGCACTATGACAGCGAGGAGGATTTCCGCAATCCGACAGGCTCGGTATTTTGTGCGCACGGCTCAGGCTACGTAGTGCCGTGGGATGAGGTCCCGGAGCATATGCACCTGCCGTATGTCTACCACGGAGATGAGTCTGAGGAGGCACTTGCAGCGAGTGCCCGCACGCAGAATGCATTTTCAGCGGAGGATGCGCAGGCGCTTGCAGGAAACCGCCGCAGGATGAGCTTTGAGAAAGCTGTTTCAGGTATGTCATCAGTGGAGCTTGATGCGAAGCTTGCAGATGTTTATGCCAGGGAGTTTGGCATGGGCAAAAATGATATCGCAGAGGATCAGAGGCGCAAATGGTCAGGTAAAAAGAAAAATGAGTATGAAGGCCTAAGTGGTAAACCGCGCACCGTAAAGCATGATAAGCACGGCAATCCGATTTATCCGAAGAAATCTCCGGGGGAAGAGTACCTGATAGTTGACGGATATAATATAATATTTGCATGGGAGGATTTAAAGGAGCTCTCGCGCATAAACATTGATTCGGCGAGAGATGCGCTGAAGGATGTTTTATCGGATTACCAGGGCTATAAGGGCTGTCATCTGCTGCTGGTGTTTGATGCGTACAAGGTGAAGGGAAATGCCGGAAAGAGAGAGACCTTCCACAATATAGAGGTTGTGTATACAAAGCAGGACGAGACAGCCGATGCATTTATCGAAAAGACTGTGTTTGGCATACGTGACAGGTACAAGGTAACAGTGGCAACCTCTGACGGACTGGAGCAGCAGACGGTCATGAGCCTGGGGGCACTGCGAATGTCAGCCCGCGAGCTTAAGGAGCATATTGAGATGACGAAGCGTGCCGGGATGGAGGCATTCATATCACGATAAACGATCATGAATGGTAACAATATGTGTATAAAGAGATGTTTATAAAGACATTTGTATGTCATAAACAGAGATATTATAATAGTAAACATGCAAGAACATCAGAGATAAGGAGACAAGAAAATGGTAGTAAACGAAAGCATGTACCAGCTCGGAAGCGTGCGCTCAGCAATCAGGGAGCTTTTCGAGTATGGTAAAAAAAGAGCAGCAATTGTAGGTAAGGAAAATGTATATGATTTCTCAATAGGAAACCCGAGCATACCGGCTCCGCAGATAGTAAACGACACAATAAAGGAGCTTGTGACAGATTATGATTCTGTTGCGCTGCACGGCTACACCTCAGCACAGGGAGACGTGGAAACGAGAGCGGCAATAGCTGAATTTTTGAACAACACACACGGCACACATTTTAATGCGGACAACCTTTACATGACAATGGGAGCAGCGGCATCGCTGTCAATCTGCTTTCGTGCGTTGACAAGCGACGCATATGATGAGTTTATTACCATAGCGCCATATTTCCCGGAGTACAAGGTATTTGTGAATGCAGCAGGCGCAAGGCTTGTAGAGGTGCCTGCAGACACAGAGCATTTTCAGATAGATTTCGATGCGCTTGAGGAGAGAATCAATGAGCACACCAGAGGTGTCATAATCAATTCACCAAACAACCCATCCGGCACAGTCTATTCTGAGGAGACCATCAAAAAGCTCTCAGACCTCCTTGAGAAAAAGTCTAAGGAGATAGGAAGACAGATATTCATTATCGCAGATGAGCCGTACAGGGAGATAGTCTACGACGGAATCAAGGTACCGTTTGTGACCAAATATTACGACAACACACTGGTATGCTACTCATACAGCAAGTCACTTTCGCTGCCGGGAGAGAGAATAGGATATGTCCTCGTGCCTGATGAGGTGTACGATAAGGCTGAGCTGTATGCAGCAGTCTGTGGTGCGGGAAGAGCACTCGGTTACGTGTGTGCACCAAGCCTGTTCCAGAAGATGATAGTAAAATGCCAGGGGGCAACCGGTGATATCAATGCCTACAAAGAAAACAGAGACCTTCTGTACGAGGGACTCACAAGGATAGGCTATCACTGCTTCAAGCCGGACGGAGCCTTTTATATGTTTGTAAAGGCACTCGAGGATGACAGCAATGCATTCTGCGAGAAGGCAAAGGAGGAGGATGTGCTCATAGTAGCAGCAGACGGCTTCGGCTGTCCGGGCTGGGTGAGAATATCATACTGTGTGGATAGGAAAATGATAAAGCGCTCCATGCCTGCATTTGAAAAGATATACAAAAAATATAATAAATAATAGTTGATTATAACGAATAAAAAATGCACAAATCCCGAAAATTATCTAAAACTGTACAGCTTTCGGCATTTTTAATGTATACTTTTTACAAAATCTGTGGAAAAGGGCTCTGTGTGACCGTTGTGTGACCAAAGAGGTGTATAATCTTATTCAAGAGGAAAACGTATAAATAAAATATGAGGATAAGAACGCGTGCTTTGAGATAAGGAGCCGGAATATAATAGATTATCACAGAGCATACATAGGGACGAAAATGGAATTAAAGCCAGAAGCATTTAAAGGGATAATGTTCAAGGTAAAGAGATCGGAAAAAATTTTAAAAAAGTACTTGCATTATTCGTTTGACCATGATATTATAATACACGGTTCGTTGGTCAAGCGGTTAAGACGCCGCCCTCTCACGGCGGAAACACGGGTTCGATTCCCGTACGGACTGCTAAGTATTTAAAGCCGGTACATTCATGGAAGCATGATGTACCGGCTTTTTCGTTGTATATATTCATATGAAGCAGAGCTATTTATGAGCAGCAGCAGCTACTGCATGCTTTTATTATAAAAGTATGGTATAACATGAAAATTTCTCAATAAGGAAGTCTGCCCTTGCAATATACCCTACCGGGGTATATAATGCTCTTAAAGACAGATACCCATAAGGGGTATGGTTAGACACATACAACAAATGTGGAATGAAGAAAGAAGGGAGGTACCCATGACAGAAAAAGAAACCAAATGCTGTTGCTGCAACCGCAAAAAAGAGCGGTCAGAGAAGGAATATAAGGATCTCATCAACAGACTTAGCCGTATAGAGGGGCAGATCCGTGGGATCAAGCGTATGCTGGATGAGGATTGCTACTGCCCTGACATCATTACACAGGTGGCGGCCGCAAATGCTGCGCTCAACAGCTTCAATAAAGTCCTTTTGGCCAATCATATAAAGACGTGTGTGGCAGATGACATAAGAGCCGGCAAGGATGAGACAATAGATGAGCTTTTGAACACACTGCAGAAGCTTATGAAGTAGTATTATAAGAAGGCAGGTATAAAAATGAGTACAATAATCACAATATTAATAATAGCAATAATTGCCGCTCTGGTGATTGTGGGCTTAAAGGAGACAATAAAGCATTCAAAGGGCGAGGGCGCCTGCTGTGGCGGTGGAGCCATGAAGGAGGACGAGGAAGCCACAGTACAGCTTACAGGCGAGATAGTCACGAGAGCAGATGTGCACATAGACGGAATGCACTGCATGAACTGCAAGAACTCAGTCACACGCTCACTTCAGAAGATGAGCGGAGTATCGGCAGATGTGGATTTAAAGCATGGCGTGGCACATGTTGAGGCAACCAGAGAGCTAAGCGATGAGGAAATCACATTTGCCATCGAAAGACTGGATTTCAAGGTGATAGGAATTGAGAGATTTTAGAAAAGGCTTCTGAATAGTTAGATTCGAATAGTAGAAAGAAGGAAATACAGACAGTATGAAGCAATATACAGTTACAGGAATGAGCTGTGCGGCATGCTCTGCCAGAGTGGAAAAGGCGGTCTCTAAGGTTGATGGTGTGACGAGCTGCTCTGTCAGCCTTTTGACCAACTCGATGGGAGTCGAGGGGAGCGCGACAGATGCGCAGATAGTGGAGGCGGTAGAGCAGGCGGGCTATGGAGCGAGTCCCAAAGGCACAGCAACAGAATCAGATAATGACAAAGCAAATAATAGCTTAGAGCAGCTAAAGGCAGCGCAGGATGCGCTTGTAGACAGGGAGACACCGAAGCTGCGCAACAGGCTTATAGCATCGCTCATATTCTTAGTTGTTCTCATGTATTTTTCCATGGGACATATGATGTGGGGCTGGCCGTTGCCTGAGTTTTTCAATGGAAACCATGTGGCTATGGGGCTTTTGCAGCTTCTGCTTACAGTGGCGGTAATGGTCATAAACCAGAAGTTTTTTATCAGTGGCTTTAAGGGCTTGATTCACGGCGCTCCCAACATGGATACGCTTGTTGCGCTTGGCTCTGCGGCATCGTTTGGATACAGCGTGTATGCACTTTTTGCCATGACAGCTGCGCAGGTGAATGGAGATATGGGTGCGGTCATGTCATATATGCATGAGTTTTATTTTGAATCCGCAGCCATGATTTTGGCACTGATTACTGTCGGAAAAATGCTTGAAGCGCACTCAAAGGGCAAAACAACAGACGCTTTAAAGAGCCTGATGCAGCTTGCCCCAAAGACAGCAACCGTTGTAAGGGATGGCGTGGAGCAGGAAATTTCTGTGGATGTAGTGAAAAAGGGCGATATTTTCGTGGTCAGACCGGGGGAAAATATCCCTGTGGACGGTGAAATAATAGATGGAACAACCGCTGTCAACGAATCGGCACTCACAGGAGAGAGCATCCCTGTGGATAAGCAGCCGAAAGATGCAGTAAGCGCTGCCACAGTGAACCAGTCAGGCTTTATAAAATGCCGCGCAACGAGAGTAGGCGAAGACACCACACTCTCACAGATTATACAGATGGTTTCTGATGCCGCAGCGACAAAGGCACCTATTGCAAAAATCGCTGACAGGGTATCGGGAGTATTTGTGCCGGCGGTTATTACAATTGCAATCATTACAATAATAGCATGGCTTATAGCCGGTGAGACAGTGGGCTTTGCGCTTGCCAGAGGCATTTCGGTGCTCGTGATAAGCTGTCCGTGTGCACTTGGACTGGCAACTCCTGTTGCGATAATGGTAGGAAATGGAAAGGGCGCAAAGAGCGGTATACTCTTCAAGACAGCGGCAAGCCTTGAGGCAACAGGCCGCACACAGATTGTGGCTCTTGATAAGACAGGCACCATAACAAGCGGTGAGCCGAAGGTGACGGATATCGTGCCGGATGAGACATTTTTTGAGGAAACCGGCAATCATGCCGGAGCGCTTCTTGCAATAGCCGCATCAGTCGAGGCCAAGAGCGAGCATCCGCTTGCAAAAGCCATTATGGAGCGCGCTAACACGGATGAAATCGCCGTTGCAGAGGTGACGGATTTTAGCGCTGTTGTAGGAAATGGTCTGACTGCAATACTTGCAGGCAAAATGATAAAAGCAGGAAATCTTGCTTTTGTCAGCAAATTTGTAAAAGTGTCAGATGATATGCGCGCGAAAGCTGTCGAATTTTCAAAGGAAGGAAAAACTCCTCTGTTCTTTGCTGCAGATGACAGGCTTTGCGGTATCATAGCCGTTGCAGATACAATAAAGGAGGACAGTCCGGAAGCTGTCAGACAGCTTAAAAATATGGGTATCAGAGTTGTTATGCTCACCGGTGACAACGAGCAGACTGCCAATGCCATTGGAAAGCAGGCGGAAGTGGACGAAGTCATCGCAGGTGTGCTTCCGGATGGTAAGGAGGCTGTCATAAGGAAGTTAAAAAAACAGGGCAGGGTAGCCATGGTTGGTGACGGAATCAATGATGCACCGGCGCTCACACGGGCAGATATGGGAATTGCAATCGGCGCGGGAAGTGATGTGGCAATAGATGCAGCGGATGTTGTCCTGATGAAGAGCCGCCTGATAGATGTACCGGCAGCAGTGCGGTTAAGCCGTGCTACATTGACAAATATACACGAAAATCTGTTTTGGGCATTTTTCTATAATGTAATAGGTATTCCACTTGCGGCCGGTTTGTGGTATCCTTTATTAGGATGGAAGCTCAATCCGATGTTTGGAGCGGCGGCGATGAGCCTGTCGAGCTTCTGCGTGGTGTCGAACGCGCTGCGGCTGAATCTGTGCAGGGTGTATGATCCTAAGCATGACAGAAAAGCAACACCAGATAGAAAAAACAAAACAGATAAACCAAATGAAAGTGAGGAAAAATCAATGACAAAGACAATGAATATCGAAGGAATGATGTGCGGCCACTGCGAGGCAAGAGTAAAGAAGGCACTCGAGGCGCTTGATGCAGTTAGTGAGGCTGTAGTAAGCCATGAGAGCGGAACTGCAGTAGTGACATTAAGCTCTGACATTTCCGATGAGAAATTAAAGGAGACTGTAGAGGCTGAGGACTACAAGGTTACATCAATTCAGTAATCAATCAGACAGTATAACAATATGAAGAAATATATAGCATTGGTATTGGCTGCAGTGCTGGTGCTTGGGATTTTTACAGGATGTGGTAACAAGGGCAACAAGGAGACAGAATCACAGACGGATGAGAAAGCCACTGAGTCGGTGAATTCTGCAGAAAATAATACTGAGGACAGTACGCAAAGCAGTACAGAAAATCAGAATGTGGCTGACACAGAGCAGCTCACCACAGAAAACGGACAGGAGAGCTCAGTTCTTGCCTGTCCGTCAGTAAACGGTAAGCTGCATGTGGAGGGCAGCAAGCTCGTTGATCAAAATAACAACGAGGTGCAGCTTCGCGGAGTCAGCACACACGGTCTTGCGTGGTATCCACAGTATGTGACCAATGATTGCTGTGCCACGCTGAAAAGCTTTGGCGCAAACGTAGTGAGGCTCGCCATGTACACCTACGAAAGCGGTGGCTACTGCACAGACGGTGACAGGCAGCAGCTTGAGACACTTGTGCAAAACGGCGTGCAGTACGCACTAAACAACGACATGTATGTCATCATAGACTGGCATGTGCTAAACGATGGCAATCCAAACCGCTACAGTGATGTGGCAAAGACTTTTTTTGCCAAAATGGCACAGCAGTATGCCTCATACAACAACGTGATTTACGAGATTTGTAATGAGCCGTGCAACGGTGCGACCTGGGGAGATGTGAAGTTTTACGACAGAGAGGTCATTCCGTCAATCAGAAGCTACGACAAGGATGCAGTCATACTGATAGGCACACCTAACTGGAGCCAGGATGTGGATGAGGCAGTCAAGGACCCTGTCACAGGCTATGATAATATCATGTATACACTGCATTTCTATGCCGAAACCCACAAGGAGGACTTGCAAAACAAGCTAAAATCGGCGGCAGACGCCGGACTGCCGATATTTGTATCAGAGTTCGGCATCTGCAGCGCCGACGGAAACGGTCAGGTGGACATAGATTCCGCAAACAGCTGGATCAGCCTGCTCGACAGCTACGGCATCAGTTATGTGTGCTGGAATCTGTCCAATAAGGACGAAAAATCAGCGCTTCTAACACCTGCCTGCGATAAGACAAGCGGCTTTACCTATGAGGATCTAAGTGATGAGGGCAAGTGGCTGTACGGTGTGCTCACAAGTCATGTGACACAGTAAACATCCGGAACATGAAAGTATCCGGAGGTAATCGGCTGTATGACGAGCTGCTGAATTATGTGACACAGGTCTTGAATTGGCGAAAAGCCTCAGATGCGCGAAAAGCTGTGCACATGGCAATGCAGGGATAGAAGCATCCATGCACTCAGCCGGCATGCACATGAGGCAGATGCAGATACTTCTCTCTGGTGGCAAGTCCGCCGCGGATATGGCGCTCGGACTTGTTGATATCGAGAATGTGACGCGCTTTTGCGGCAAGCTCCGGGTCAATGCGAAGCAGCCTGTCAGCATCCGTGATATCCTTGTGCACAGTGGATTTGCTGATGCCAAACTGCTTTGCAGCCTGACGCACCGTGGCATTGTTTTCAACTATGTAGTTGGCGATTTCCACCGCCCTTGTCTCAATATATGATTTCAAAAAATACTCCTGCATATTCTGTTGTTACAGTTTATGCGGGAGTATTTTTAATATTACACACAGGTTGTAATTCTATTTACGTTTTTCGTAATAAAAAAAATAAGAAAACGGTTTTTTAATAGTAATAATAATATCAATTTTCCGTATTGCATTGGTGCAAAAGTTGCGCTGCCTGATCATATTAAGCTCATTAAATATATTAAGTGTATTAAGTATGTTAAGCGTATGCAGCAGTTATGAGCTCAATACATTTATCGTATCCAAGCACAGAGCTGTTTAGCACTAGGTCATAATTTTTTCTGTTGCCCCACTCCTTGTCGGTAAAGTAGCGGTAATTTACAGAGCGCTTCTTATCGACATCCTTTAGCAGCTTTTTGACCTCGTCATCGCTCTTATGGTAGAGCTTTTTTATTCTTGCAGCCTTCTCAGGCTTATTTCCCTCTATAAAAACATTCAGCACATCATCCCTGTCAGAAAGAATGTAGTCTGCGCAACGTCCCACAATAACGCATGGCTCTTTTTGCGCAATATCCTTGATGAGCTTCTGCTGGATATTGAAAATCTGGTCGGAAAGAGAAACTCCTGTGATGTCGCGCCCCACAAATGCATATGAAAAAATACTTCCGGCAGGTGCATATTCGCCCTGGTTTGCGACAATCTGCTCAGAGATACCGAGCTCCTTTGCCACATGCTCAATTATTTTTTTATCGTAAAACTCAATGCCGCATTTTTGAGCAATCTGCTCGCCGATAAAGCGACCGCCACTGCCAAACTCTCGGCTTATAGTGATTATTTTAAAACTCATGATGAAACCTCCCAGCCTATAAAAGTGTTTATAATTCATTATAACGTAATTGCACACAAAATCAAAACAGAAATTTAACAAAATCGCTTGCAGATAAGCACTCCGTAATCTATAATGACATAAGAATACATGTTGCTTTTACGTAATCAATGAGATGGCAGCAGATAACATATGTTATGTTTTTGTTATTGTTTACACCACAGTGTGGCAAACAGCAATTACGTGACGTTTCAAAGATTGTAAAACAGCAGCATAGCGAATAAACAATTAGGAGGAAAACATGGATCAGGAAAAGGTCATAGTCATAGACTTTGGTGGTCAGTACAATCAGCTTGTTGCGCGCCGTGTCCGCGAGTGCAACGTGTACTGTGAGATTTACTCATACAAAATAGACATTGAGAAAATCAAAGAAATGAATCCAAAGGGCATCATCCTTACAGGAGGTCCAAACAGCTGTTATGAAGAGAATTCTCCATCATACCAGAAAGAGCTGTTTGAGCTGGGAATACCGGTGCTTGGCATCTGCTACGGTGCACAGCTTATGATGCATAAATTAGGCGGAAAGGTAATCACACCTGAGGTTGGAGAGTATGGAAAGACAGAAATCACATATTCTGCAAACGGCGTGATGTTCAAGGATCTGCCATCAGAATCAGTATGCTGGATGAGTCATTTCGACAGAATTGCAGAGGCTGCACCGGGCTTTGAGGTAGTTGCGCACACTGCAGACTGTCCAATAGCCGCAACACAGAATGTTGAGAAGAAATTATATGCAGTACAGTTCCATCCGGAGGTACTTCACACCAAGAACGGAACACAGATGATTTACAATTTCGTCCGTGGCGTATGTGGATGTGCAGGCACATGGAAGATGGATTCATTCGTCAAAAACACAATCGACGAAATCAGAGAGCAGGTTGGTGACGGCAAAGTGCTCCTTGCACTTTCGGGTGGAGTAGACTCATCAGTACTCGCAGCACTCCTTGCCAAGGCAATCGGCAAGCAGCTCACCTGCGTATTCGTAGACCACGGACTTCTCCGCAAGAACGAGGGCGATGAAGTAGAGGGCGTATTCGGTAAAGGCGGTTCGTTCGACATCAACTTTGTCCGCGTCAACGCACAGGAGCGCTACTACAGCAAGCTTGCAGGCGTCACAGAGCCTGAGCGCAAGCGTAAAATCATCGGTGAGGAATTTATCCGTGTATTCGAGGAAGAAGCCAAGAAAATCGGAAAGGTTGACTTCCTTGCGCAGGGAACCATCTATCCGGATGTAGTGGAGAGTGGACTCGGCGGAGAATCTGCAGTCATCAAATCACACCACAACGTAGGAGGTCTCCCGGAGCATGTCGATTTCAAGGATATCGTGGAGCCACTCAGAAACCTCTTCAAGGATGAGGTACGCAAGGTCGGACTGGAGCTTGGATTACCTGACTATCTCGTATTCCGTCAGCCATTCCCAGGCCCAGGCCTTGGAATCCGTATCATCGGCGAAGTCACAGCCGAAAAGGTACGCATTGTCCAGGATGCAGACTGGATTTACAGAAGCGAAGTGGAAAAGGCAGCAAAAGAGTACAAAGAGGCCAACGGCGAGGAACCATCATGGATGCCAAACCAGTACTTTGCAGCCCTTACCAACATGCGTTCAGTAGGTGTCATGGGTGATGAGAGAACATATGATTATGCCGTTGCA
>ERZ780046.335-NODE-335-length-20896-cov-3.698863_pt1 | contig 20896 bp, 19 predicted proteins | sample MGYA00511848_ERZ780046 | MGnify/ENA primary metagenome ERZ780046 (study PRJEB29588, sample SAMEA2147983) | human gut metagenome | biome: human gut; feature: human-associated habitat; material: faeces | place: Denmark | collected 2008/2010 ...
GGCATAGGCTGCAGCGCCGATACAAACGGCAGCACACACGACAATTATTATTGTTTCAAGCATTTTAAATCCTCCGTTTTACTTTGTCAGCATGACGCGGAGAAAATGTTTATTTGATGTATCTAAGTTATATTTCCTCCGCATATGCGCGAGTTTTGAAATAATCAGCGAAGGAAATTAGTTTATGCCCATCCTTGTCGTGGATAAAACGGATAATAAAGCGCCGGCTCGTGTTTGTGAGGCATATGCGCATGACCACGATAGCGGCATATGCGAATAAAATAATATGTATTAACTGGAGTAACGCACCCAGCCAGCTTAAATTGGATGTAAGCCTGCCTAAAAAACCAAGCGAAGAGGTACGGATGCGGCATATGACTGCAGGAAAAGAAGGTATTTCCTCTATATACTGGCAATCCATGAGTGCCGACATATCTGACTCTGAATAAAGCACTGCGCGTGAGTCCAAAACTTCCTGCTGTGGAAGCGCGGCCTTATCAGAAGAAGCATAAGAGCCCCAGACAACCCTGTGATCGTATGAACCGTATGCTGTGCGGTCAGGATCAAATTCGTCCAGATTTTTGTCGAGACTTAGAAAGGAGCAGAATATAAGACAAAGCAACAGTGGTAAAACCAGTATTTTCTTCATGAGAGTCCGCTCCTTTCCTTCCAATTTATGTTTCTATTTTCTTCCTTTAGGTTAAAAAAGTCAACTTGTAAGTAGATTTCTTTTCAAAAATATTGAAATTCTTAATGGGCTGTAATTGTAACCAAATGATTATCTTAAATCAATGATATACATATTGCATAAAAAATAATCGGAAATTTATGCATGTTTGTGCATCACGATAATAGACATTTTTCTTGGCACGTGATACTATAATTAACGTAAAAACCCCCCAATACATTATATATTTTTACTATCCCCATAGTAAAATACCTTCTCCTAAAGGACAGCAGAACGATGGCTGTTCTTTTTTTGTCCCCAAATAGTGTATATTTCGGGAAACAAGCAGATACAATATTGTTGAAATGATTTAGACATGATACAATCAGATTAGATATTAGATAGCACGCAAGAAGCGAGACATGCTGATAACAGCTCTCTTTCTTCAAGCCTGCAGACATTGAAGGCTCTGATGTCATAATTCAGAGTCACTGACACCAAATACTGTGAGCAGATGATAGTTGATTCACGTATGAGGAGGAAGAACATTTTAAGATTTAGGGTGTACTTCCGGCGAAGTGCACCCTTTGTTAGTGAACAAAGAGGTACAATAACCGCATGCGCATCTGCATGCTCGCATGCAAGGGCGTATGTGGTTATTGGACATCCCAACATAAATTGAAAATTGTAGCAGCGTCAAGCTGCGGAGAAGCCTCGAAAGAGGCGAATTTTCAATTAATGTTGGGGCTTTGTTCTCATTAAATACAAAGAGGTACAATAACCGCATATTAAATATTATAAGGAGTAACGCATGGAAACAAGAATAGCCCTGATCGGCATTATAGTTGAAAATCCGGATTCGGTTGAGCAGCTTAATCATCTGCTGCATGAGTACGGCAGCTTCATTGTTGGGCGCATGGGTATCCCATACGAGAAAAAGAACGTGAATATCATCAGTGTGGCGATTGACGCACCACAGGATATTATCAGTGCTCTGTCCGGCAGGATTGGCAGGCTGGATGGCATAGGAGTGAAGACAGTTTACTCTAATAAATAAAGCAGACCAGACTACAGGAGAAAGCATGACTGACAATACAGCAATAATAAAAATTATAGATGAAATTACGGCCTGCCGGAATATCACCCTCGAGCAGCTGCATATGCTGCTTGAGACGGATGATATGCAGGCAGTTGATTACCTTAGAAAGAGGGCATCTGAGAAAGCACACGAGACCTATGGCAATCAGGTTTTTATACGAGGGCTGATAGAGTTTACCAACTACTGCAAAAACGACTGTCTCTACTGCGGCATAAGGCACAGCAATACCCATGCGGACCGCTACCGCCTGAGTACGGAGCAGATTATGGCATGCTGCGAGAGCGGCTATGAGCTTGGTTTTCGTACCTTTGTGCTGCAGGGAGGTGAAGATCCGTATTACACGGATGAGCGCATCTGTGAGGTAGTGTCCGGGATTAAGGCAAAGTATCCGGACTGCGCAGTTACACTCTCTATCGGAGAAAAGTCAAAGGAGAGCTACCAGAGCTATTTTGATGCAGGGGCAGACAGATATCTGCTGCGCCATGAGACTGCGGATGAAAAGCATTACAATAGGCTTCATCCGGCAGAGATGTCACTTGCAAACAGAAAGCAGTGCCTTTGGGATTTGAAAGAGATAGGATATCAGGTGGGCTGCGGCTTCATGGTCGGATCGCCTGGACAGACAGTGGAGACCTTGTACGAGGATTTGCAGTTTATAAAGGAGCTTGAGCCTCACATGGTTGGAATCGGTCCGTTCATATCGCAGAAGGATACACCTTTTGCAAACGAGAAGTCAGGCACGATGGATGAGACGTTTCGCCTGCTTTCAATCATTAGGCTCATACATCCAAAAGTGTTGCTGCCTGCAACAACAGCGCTTGGCACAATCCATCCGCTCGGCAGGGAAAAGGGTATACAGTCGGGTGCCAATGTCGTGATGCCAAACCTCTCACCGGTCAATGTCCGTGACAAATACAAGCTCTACGACAATAAAATCTGCACAGGAGATGAGGCAGCAGAGTGCCGCTACTGTATGGAAAACCGGATGAAGAGCATAGGATATCAGGTGGTGGTGTCGCGCGGGGACTACGCAGATATGTGATTACAATAGAAGGAGATAAAAATGTACAACGTAAAATCATTAAAGGCTGAGGAATTCATCTCAGACGAGGAAATCAAAGAGACTCTCGAATACGCAGAGGCAAACAAAAATAATATAGGGCTTATCGATGCAATTATCGAGAAAGCAAAGCTAAAAAAAGGACTCACACACAGAGAGGCATCAGTGCTTTTAGCCTGTGAGATTCCGGAGAAGCTTGACGAGGTTTACAAGCTTGCTCAGCAGATAAAGAAGGATTTTTATGGAAACAGAATCGTGCTTTTTGCACCGCTTTATCTGTCAAACTACTGTGTGAACGGCTGTGTTTACTGTCCATATCACATGAAAAATAAGCATATTGCGAGAAAGAAGCTCTCTCAGGAGGAGATAGTAAAGGAGGTCACAGCCCTTCAGGATATGGGACACAAGCGTCTTGCGATCGAGGCAGGAGAGGACCCTGTAAACAATCCGATTGAGTATATTCTCGAGTGTATCAACACAATCTACAGCATCAAGCACAAAAACGGAGCTATCCGCCGTGTAAATGTAAATATCGCTGCCACTACAGTGGAGAATTACAGAAAGCTCAAGGAGGCAGGAATCGGAACCTACATACTCTTCCAGGAGACATATCACAAGGAGAGCTATGAGCAGCTTCATCCGACAGGACCAAAGCATGACTATGCATATCACACAGAGGCCATGGATCGTGCTATGGAGGGCGGCATTGACGATGTGGGACTTGGTGTACTTTTCGGACTGGACAAATACAAGTACGAGTTTGCAGGACTTTTGATGCATGCAGAGCACCTTGAGGCAGTGCACGGTGTAGGTCCTCACACCATCAGTGTGCCGCGTATAAAGCACGCAGATGATATAGACCCGGATGTATTTGACAATGGCATCAGTGATGATACCTTCGCCAAAATATGCGCACTTATCCGTATTTCAGTGCCATACACAGGAATGATAATCTCAACCCGTGAGAGCCAGGCTGTCCGTGAAAAGGTTCTGCCGCTCGGTGTTTCACAGATCAGCGGCGCATCAAAGACAAGTGTTGGAGGCTATGCAGACCCTGAGGCTGAGAAAAATGCAGAGGCAACATCGGAGCAGTTTGATGTCAGCGACCAGAGAACACTTGACGAGGTGGTAAACTGGCTTATGAAGATGGACTATATTCCGTCCTTCTGTACAGCCTGCTACAGAGAAGGCAGAACGGGAGACCGTTTTATGGCACTGTGCAAGAGCATGCAGATACTTAATTGCTGTCATCCGAACGCACTCATGACACTTAAGGAGTATCTCGAGGACTATGCAAGCCCGCAGACAAGAGAGCTTGGAATGAAGCTCATCGATAGGGAAATAGAAAAGATTACCAATCCAAAGGTTAAGCAGACCTGCTATGAGCATATACATGATATTGCAGACGGAAAGCGTGATTTCCGTTTCTAAAGGAGGAAATATGGGAAATTTGAATGAGACGCCTTCTGCCAACAGACTTCATATAGGTATATACGGAAAGACAAACAGTGGTAAGTCATCTCTGATAAATGCGGTTACAAAGCAGGAGGTTTCCATTGTAGCTGACGTGGCAGGTACGACAACCGACCCTGTGTACAAGCCGATGGAAATTCATCCGCTCGGACCGTGCGTGATTATTGATACGGCGGGCTTTGATGATGACAGTGAGCTTGGTGAAAGACGTGTGGAAAAGACTCATCTGGCAGCAGAGAAGACAGACATAGCCGTTGTAGTGCTTGATATCGCAGAGGTGATTGCTGCGAAGAAGGCGGGAATTCCGTTTAAAAAGGCTTTTAAGGATGAGGCAGAATGGAGTCTGTTATTTGCAAAAAAACATACTCCGGTTGTATTTGCTTTAAACAAGATAGACGAGATTTTGCTTTCTGCTGAGGCACAGGAAAAGAGTAGTGGAAAGCTTGACAATGCTGCAATAGAGGCCGCAAAGTGCTGGGTTTTTGAGGAAAACAGTGCTGTGATGGGCAAAAATGCAGACAATAGTTTTGAGGTTGTAGCAGTCAGCGCATTAAAGGGCAAGGGAATGGATGCCGTTATCTCTGCACTCACACGCCTTTTGCCTGAGGATTTCGGACAGGAATTTATCCTGGGAGACCTTGTTTCTCAGACAGACCTGGTGCTTCTTGTCATGCCACAGGATATCCAGGCGCCAAAGGGCAGACTCATATTGCCGCAGGTGCAGACACTCAGGGAATTGCTCGATAGAAAATGCCTTGTGATGAGCACGACAACTGACAAAATGACAGATGCACTTGCAGCATTATCTCACGCGCCAAAGCTCATCGTGACAGATTCACAGGTGTTTGGCTATGTGTACGAGCACAAACCGGCGGAGAGTATGCTCACATCATTTTCAGTGCTTTTTGCAGCATACAAGGGTGATCTGCCATATTATGTGGAGAGCGCAAGGGCAATTGATGCATTAAAGCCATCCTCAAGAGTGCTTATCGCAGAGTGCTGTACACATGCGCCTCTTGCGGAGGATATAGGCAGGGTGAAGCTTCCGAACCTGCTTCGAAAGCGTGTTGGTGAGGAGCTTACCGTGGATATTACAAGCGGTACAGACTTCCCCGATAATCTATCTCAGTATGACCTCGTTATTCAGTGTGGCGCTTGCATGTTTAACAGAAAATATGTATTATCAAGAATAGACAGGGCACGCACTCAGCATGTGCCGATGACAAACTATGGCGTGGCAATAGCACACCTGACAGGAATACTCGATAAGGTGAGCATGCCATAGAAAAGCCTTAAAAGCCGGGAGAAAGAGAAACTATCGGTATGACGAAAACAAGTGATTTTGATGACAAAGTGAATTATAGTGACGATTATAAAGGTAATTATAGCAATAATTACAGCGGCGATTATAGGGACAATTACAGTAGCGATTATAGCGCCACCGGTTACGCTCGTCTAGCGAAGAGTCTTATTGATATAGTAAAAGAGCAGCAGGCAAAGCTTGGCTACAGGAAGGAAATAGTCAGACTGTATTATCCTCTTTCCACGCTCAGACATTTCTTTGAGTGTGCAGGGGCTGATAATAAAATTGCAACCGGCATGATTTCAGAACAGCAGATGCTTGAAATCCTTGCTCCAAACAACCTGCCCAAACAGCTTACTGACACCATAGGTGAGATAAAGGTCACCGCAAAAAATGAGCGTTTCTGCATAGAGATACCACCTGAGGGCAGTGAGTATGTGCATGAAAACACAGCTGACAATGAGTTCATCAGTGAGCTGATTGCACTTGTCGGCACGCATGGCTGCACCATGGAGCAGATAACTGAGCTGTTTTACAAATACTCGGACGACATCGAGAAAAAGGAAATGCAAAACGGCGAGTTTGACTGTTACATCCGCTTCTTAAATGAGCCGGATGACACATACTACTATTGCTTCCATGACGAGGGCTGCCATATTATTTACCATAGATTTCTGCCGCAGGATTATGCGGACTTTGGATTTTAATGGATATGTTTCTTTCTTTTGGTGTTGGTCTTTGAATTTACTTTGAAGTTACACGGAAACATAGTTTGACAAAAATATAACAATCTAATATAATGGCGGTTGAGAGTATGGGTTATGTATAATACGCACAGCAGGAGATATACACATGGCAACATTTACCAGAAAAGCCATAATGCAGACTTTTTTACATATACTGAAAAACAAATCGCTTGACAGGATTACAGTCAAGGATATATGCGAGCAGTGTGAGATAAACAGAAATACATTTTATTATTATTTCAAGGACATATATGATGTGCTTGAGGCCATATTTGAGGACGAGGTCAGGCTTGTGATGGATGAGGCAAATGAAGGCGTGACATTTCATGATGCATATGCCAGAGTCGCTGCCATTATTCTTAATAACCGCGAGGCGATAATGCACATTTATGCATCGGAAAACGGCAGGGTATTAAGGACATATCTGGATGCCGTGGTCACACAGATGGTGCGCCGCTTTGTGCTGGAAAAGGCAGAGGGCTATAGCCTAGATGATAGTGACATTGCTTTTATCACGGCATTTTACAGCAACGGAATCGTGGGCAGCACAATAAAGTGGATTGAGAGATGCAGTATGATGAGCAGCCTGCCTGAGACCATTACGGCAAATGGCGTTGGACTGTCAAAAAGCCAATACAACAGAGATATTGTTAAGAGAATAGGTGACTCTTTCGATGCCACAATTTATGATATGATTGAGTGCTGCCTGTAGGCAGGCGGATATTGGATGACAAAATAATTCGAACAGATTTGATAGAGTGTCTGAATTTCAGACACTCTTATTTTTTTGTCCGTTTTAAATTGGCTGTTGCAGGATTAAAATAGCAGACAAAAAGGAGGAAGATACTTTATGCATACATTGGTACATGTAAAAAATGCATATACCGTCATGACAATATGCCTGATTGCATTGGGGGCAGCTTTGTTGTTCATGCCACAGCTTGGACTAAAGACAATGTGCATGTTATATGGAGTGTTTCTCATAATATATGGCGTGACAAAGCTGTCCGGATATTTTGCAAAGGATTTATTTCAGCTTGCGTTTCAGTTTGACCTGGCGCTTGGGATAGTTTCAATAGTGCTTGGAATCATAATTATTAAAAAAACTGAGTATATTATAGAGATATTGTCCACAGCAATAGGCATTTTTATGTTGGTAGATGGAGCGTTCAAGATACAGACTGCAGTGGAAGCAAAACGCTTTGGCATCGAGAACTGGTGGCTCATACTTGTGATGTCATTTGCAGTTACATTTGTGGGCATACTGCTTTTCGCGACACCATTTGAGACCGCAGGCATGATAGTGAGATTAATAGGACTGAATTTGAGTCTTGACGGAATATTAAATTTATTTGTCGTCAGAAATACCGTTGAAACAATAAGGAGGAATACAAAGTGGGAAATTTAGGACATCAGGCAGCGAGACTTGCTGCATCAAAAATATGTGACAACATTGTAAAAGGACTTTGCAAGGACCCGGAGACAGAGGTTGTAAAGCTTATCGACATGTGGCAGAAATTTATGGGCGATGAGAAGATTGATTTAAACTATGACAGTGCGCGCAAGATGATCTGTGATAAGGACTGCACGCTCAACAAGTACATGCATCGTCTTATCAACGAGATAGATCCTCATGTATTAAAGACAATCGCGCTCAATCTGGGCTTTGAGGCATTTGTTTACGGCACAAAAACCATCCGTAAAAATCGTGAAAAGTATGGCTGCAATGTGCCATGGCTCATTCTTATGGATCCGACAAGTGCCTGCAATCTGCACTGTACAGGCTGCTGGGCAGCAGAGTATGGCCACAAGCTGAACCTTACCTTTGATGAGATGGATAAGGTCGTAACACAGGGCAAGGAGCTTGGAGTATATCTGTATATGTTTACAGGAGGGGAGCCTCTTGTCAGAAAATCAGACCTTGTTAAGCTCTGTGAGAAGCACAGTGACTGTGCATTTCTGGCATTCACAAACGGCACACTCGTGGATGAGGCCTTCTGCGCAGACTTAAAGCGTATCGGAAATCTGTACCTTGCAATAAGTCTTGAGGGCTTCTCAGAGGTGAACGACCTAAGACGAGGCACCGGTGTATTTGCAAAGGTTATGCATGCAATGGATTTGCTTAAAGAGAATGGACTTGTTTTCGGTACATCAATATGTTACACTTCAAAGAACTATGAGACAGTTACCAGTGATGAGTTTATCGACATGATTGTGGAAAAGGGCTGCCGCTATGCGCTTTACTTCCACTATATGCCTGTCGGAAACGATGCATCACTGGAACTTTTACCAAACCCTAAGCAGAGGCTTTACATCAAGGACCGTGTCCGTGAGATCAGAAATATGACAAGCGGCAAGGGAATTTTCACTATGGATTTCCAGAATGACGGCGAGTTTGTCGGAGGCTGTATCGCAGGAGGAAGAAACTACTTCCATATCAATGCCAACGGTGATGCTGAGCCATGTGTATTTATCCACTACTCAGGAGCCAACATCCGTACACACAGCATGCTTGAGATTTTGAAACAGCCGCTTTTCATGGCATATCATGATAACCAGCCATTTAATGAGAATCACTACAGACCATGTCCTATGCTTGAAAATCCTGAGATCTTACAGCGGCTCGTAAAGGAAACAGGGGCAAAATCAACTGATTTGCAGTCACCTGAGAGCGCAGAGCATCTGTGCAACAAGTGTAAGGAGTATGCGCAGGCATGGAAGCCTTGTGCCGATAAGCTTTGGGCGGAGGAAGGACACAGTAATTAATGATATTTGAAACACATGCCCATTATGATGATGACAGATTTAAGGACGACCGTGATGAAACAATAAAACGCGTCCATGAAAAAGGAGTTGCCCCGATAATAAATGTCGGGGCTTCTATTGGCTCTACCATGACTACAATAGAGCTTGCAAAGAAATATGACTTTATATATGCAGCGGTTGGAGTGCATCCAAGCGACGTAGCTGATTTAAACGAGGAAACCTTTGCATGGCTTAGGGAACAGACTGCATGGGAAAGGACTGTTGCAGTCGGGGAAATCGGACTGGACTATTACTGGGATAAGGAGCCAAAGGTGCAGGAAAACCAGCGCTACTGGTTTAAGCGTCAGCTTGAGCTTGCAGCAGAAGCATCGCTGCCGGTTATCATACACTCGCGTGATGCAGCACAGGACACCATGGAAATCATGACAGAGGCAGCAAAAAAGAATATCCGCGGCGTGATACACTGCTATTCATATTCACCGGAGATGGCACTGGAGTATGTAAAGCTGGGATATTATATCGGAGTGGGAGGTGTCGTAACTTTCAAGAATGCAAAGAAGCTGGTACAGACAGTGTCAGAGCTTCCACTTGATAGAATCCTTCTTGAGACAGACTGTCCATACATGGCTCCGGAGCCACATCGAGGCACGCGGAATGATTCGTCAAACATTCCATATGTGATAAAGAAGATAGCAGAAATCAAAGGCACTACGCCTGATGAGGTAGAGCGCATGACACGTGCCAATGCATTTGAACTGTTCACACGTGTAAGTGATTGAGCCACAACATGAGGTATGAAAAGCATGAACCGCCGCCCTGCCATAGGGCATGTACACTCCTTAGTGAGCTACGCTTCGCAGTTAAGATTCTGTACGGATTATGTCTAAAGATTTTCTATGCTTGACGAAACCGGCTTTTATGCGCCGTCCATGGCGCATAACGCCTTGCCCCAGCGTCCATGCTGGGGCATTGTTGTATATGGACATAATTCTAACTGCTTCTAAGCTGCTTCGTAAAGCTCAATATATAGTATGTTCGCCGGTGCTTTCCTTAGGTTGTGAAATAAATTATTTTTTAAATACACTATTAAATACATCATTGGTAATGACTTTTTTACTAAAGACTTGTAACTTGACTAGATTTTGCTTTCTGCAATTTATGCAGGCAGTGGATGAATGCAGGCACCAGGAAGGCATCTGCGAGAATCCATGCGAGTGGGCTTGCAAAGCAGGCGGCAGAAAAGCCGAATATCGGTACAAATACAAGTCCGATGAGTGAACGCGCAATCATTTCTGCTACTCCTGCAAACATCGCAAAGCCGGAAAAACCCATGCCCTGTATGGTGAAACGGACTGTGTTTACCAGAACGAGCGGGATGTAGAAAAATGCATTTATCAGCAGAAACTGATGAGCCTGTACGACAACCTCTGTTTCGCTTGGTGATACAAACAGGTAAATCAGATAGTTGGCTATAAACGGCAGTGCCACAAAAATCAAAACCGAATAGATCGATCCTATCACTGAGGCTGAAATAAGCCCCTTCTTTACACGTTCAAATTTGGTTGCACCGACATTTTGTCCACTGTAGGTGGCCATTGTGGAGCCGAGTGCGTCAAATGGACACACCATAAACATTGAAATACGGCTTGCAGCGGTCATTGAGGCAACTGCGATGGAGCCTAAGCCGTTTACGGCAGTCTGCAGTATGACGCCGCCTATAGCGGTTATCGAATACTGAAAGCCCATAGGAAGTCCCATGACCATCAGATTTCTGACATATGAAGAGTCAAGCTTCAAATCATTTCTGCTTACATGCAGCAGAGGTACATTTTTTGCTATGTAAATGATGCACAGCACTCCTGATATACCCTGTGACAGTACGGTTGCAAAAGCCGCTCCAAACACGCCCATGTTAAATACCAGAATGAAAAGTAAATCAAGACCGATATTTAGAATAGCCGCGATTATAAGGAAAATAACAGGTATGACCGAGTTGCCGAGAGATCTCAGATATCCTGACAGCAGATTGTACAGTATTGCGGCAGGCATGCCCGCAAATATGACAATCAGATACTGGTAAGCGAGGTCGTAAATGTCACTTGGCGTATTCATCCAGATCAGAATGTGACCGCAGAGAAGCACAGTGAGTGCCGTCATGGTTATTGCGATAATTACAGACACAATCCCTGCATTTCCTACATATTTTTTAAGTCCTTTTTCATCCTTGGCACCAAAGCGCTGGGCTATTGGAAGTGAAAAGCCGGCACACACACCCTGGCAGAAGCCGATGATGAGAAAGCAGATGCTTCCGGTAGAGCCGACTGCGGCTAAGGCCGAAACACTTAGAAAACGACCGACGATTATTGTATCCATAAGGCTGTAAACCTGTTGAAAAAGCATTCCGAGAAGCAGCGGAAGGGAAAAGCCCAGAATGAGCCCGGTAGGAGAACCTACGGTGAGATCCTTTGAATTATTTTTAGTCATTATTTATAATCCCCCTTGATTAAAAATAGATAAAAATATATATAAAAATAGTGATTAAGTGTAATATACAACCTTTACAAACATAAGTAAATGAGGTAAAGTAAAATTGTTAGCATTTTTTTGGGTGCATATTTTAAAGTGAATAAAAACGCTGATTTTATGTTTGATATCATGTTTTTTTGAGAAGAAAATTGAATGATTAGTAAATATGTATGGGCTGACATATAATTAAATTTGGAGGAAAAGAATGAGAGACTGGGAAAATAACATTCGAAAGGTTGTACCTTATACACCGGGAGAACAGCCAAAGAATACCTGTGTTATTAAGTTAAATACAAATGAGAATCCCTATCCGCCAGCACCGGGAGTGAAGGAAGTTTTAAGTAATTTCAATACAGATGATTTAAGACTGTATCCTGATCCAAGGGTTGATAAGCTGGTAAATGCAATTGCGGATTTCTATAAGATAGACAGCTCAAAGGTGTTTGTCGGAGTTGGCTCTGATGATGTACTTGCCATGATTTTTATGACATTTTTCAATTCGAAAAAGCCGATACTGTTTCCTGATATTACATATTCATTTTATGATGTGTGGGCAGATATGCTTCGAATCCCTTATGAGCAGCTTCCGCTGTCTGATGATTTTTCAATAGTACCGTCAGATTACTATAAGGCAAACGGCGGAGTAGTATTTCCAAACCCTAATGCTCCGACAGGAAAGATCATGCCTCTTGATGAGATAGAGGACATAATAGAGCACAATCAGGATGTAATTGTCGTAGTAGATGAGGCATATGTAGATTTTGGCGGGGAGAGTGCGCTTCCGCTCATTGACAAATATGATAATGTCATTGTGGTACAGACATTCTCGAAATCTCGCTCGCTGGCAGGCTCAAGAGTTGGTTTTGCAATGGCAAGTCCTGTGCTTATCAAGTATCTGAATGATGTGAAATATTCGTTCAACTCATATACAATGGACAGAATCACAATCGAAGCAGCTACAGCAGCGGTAAAAGACAGAGCATACTTTGAAGAGACCACAGCAAAGGTCATAAAGACACGTGAGTGGACAAAGAAAGAGCTTAAGAGACTTGGCTTTACATTCTGTGACTCAAAGAGCAACTTTATATTTGCAAAGCCTGCAAATGTTTCTGCAACAAAGCTTTTTGAGGACCTTAAGGCAGACAATATATTTGTCAGACATTTCAGCTCACCTGAGCGAATCAACGACTATCTGCGCATATCCATAGGAACTGATGAGCAGATGCATACACTAATTAAATTTTTGGAGAATTATTCATGTTAAAAAAATATATTTACATCTTTTTAATTTCAATGGTACCACTTATTGAACTCAGAGGAGCAGTTCCGGTTTCACAGGTGATGGGGCTGCCGATAGTGCCATCATTTATCGTTTGTATCATTGCAAATATGCTTCCGGTACCAATTATTTATCTTTTTGCAAGAAAGGTGCTCATATGGGGAGCAGACAAACCAATTATTGGAAGGTTCTTCAGCTTCTGCCTTGAAAAAGGAGAGAAGGGAGGCAAGAAGCTTCAGGCAAAGGCCGGAAGAGGTCTGTTTGTTGCACTTTTACTTTTCGTAGGTATCCCACTTCCGGGAACAGGTGCATGGACAGGAACACTTGCTGCAAGTATCCTTGATATGGATTTCAAGTCAACAGTTGCCGCTGTCATGCTTGGAGTACTGCTTGCCGGCATGATTATGATGATAGTAAGTCTGGCGGGCGTGTCTATATTCCTGTAGAATTTATGGGGAGCTTTCTTCGTCCTTTGTTAAACAGTACAAATCCGACAACCAGTGAAATAATTGTAACAGCAATCACAATCACAAAGACCACTACACTATTACCGGGATCAGGGAAAAATCCTGAAAGTGTGCCCCAAAGGTTGAAAAGCAGATGAAGCCCCATAGAGTAGTAAATCGAGCCACCGCGTTCGCACACATATCCGAGCACTATGCCAAGTGCAAAGGCATATATGCCCTGAATCCAGTTGAGATGGAACAGTCCGAAAAGTGCAGCCTGCATCAGATTGGCAAGAGCAAATGGCAAAGTCTTTCTGGCACAGCGCATGGTTACACCGCGGAATATAAGCTCCTCACAGATTGGCGCCAGTATTACAGAATAAAGTACTGTCACAAAGGTGGTATCTGTGATGCCGGATGTTTCAAAAAGCTCGTTGTACTGTTGCAGCCAGTCGGGACGGATGTAGCCGGTTAAGTTAGCGATGAAATTGGCAGCAAACTGTGTACCCGGCACGAGTATGACGATTGCCACTAGCATCATGGGATTGAAGGTTTTCTTAGGGGATGGAAGAAAATTACCTTCGTATCTGGCATAGTACCACATGCCAAAAATCGCAATGGTAATGAGTGCATAGATGACCATAATCATCATGTTAAAATTTACAGATGTAAATGTCTTTTCAAGGCGGTCCGATACGTTTGCAGACGGAAAAGCAAGCTTTCCGACAAAACCCTGTCCAAACACTCCCATTCCCATCATAAAGAATAAGGCGATAGTCTGAATTGCCTCAACTGCAAGCAGTGGGACAAATGTGTAAAAGAAATATCCTACTTTTTTCATTTTCAATTTACTCCATTCTGATTTATTAGGCGATAGTAACATTAGTATAACATATCATAATTTAATTGCAAGAAAGCTGTTTACTTTAAAACTTTAATATGTTAAAATTAAAAGTAAATAAATCGCATGAAAAAGGAGAACACGATGAGCAAGAATCTTAAAACAGAAGCAGTAGACCATTTGTTTGATGCTATTTTGTGTCTCAAGGATAGAGCAGAGTGTTATACATTTTTTGAGGATGTTTGTACTGTAAATGAGCTTTTTTCTCTATCACAGAGATTTGAAGTGGCAAAGATGCTTAGAGAGCAGAAGACATATCTTGATATAGCAGAAAAGACCGGGGCTTCCACAGCCACAATCAGCCGTGTGAACAGATCATTAAACTACGGCAACGATGGATATGATATGGTTTTTTCACGCATGGAGGATGGCTCTGACAAAGAGGATTAGTTTATCATAGGGGAAAAGAAAAACAGGCTCATTAATTTGAGCCTGTTTTTTTACTTTCTTTTCCTGAATGTGTATTTTCATGGGAAGAAGCCTCTTTTTCTTCATTTAGATTGTCAATCATGCGCTCAATCAGCATTTTCTTGATGTAGACATCAAAGCTCAGCATGCAGATAAAGCTGAATGTGTGAAGAAATTTCTGATCCTCATCAGGAAAATTCTCAAATGTCTCACCGGCAATCTTGTATTTCTTGCCGAGATCCTTTAGGAGCTTTTGCGATTCCTCCGCCTCTAAGCTGAAAACCTCAGTATAGACATCCTGCATCGTAAATCCGTCATCATTGCCGAAATACTTCTCGGTAAGCGGATTAAGAATTGAGCGGATATCGTTGATGCTCAATATATTTTTGAAATAATATATAAAAAGCAGTGTGAGCACATGCTCCTTAGAATACTTTTTCTTGTCCGGAGAAGGGAGCAGATTGTTTTTGGCATAGTTGTTTATCATTGTCTTGGTAAGGATTTTGTCGCTTTCATAGCGCTTTGATGCAGCGAGCTGCTCGTCCATGAAGGTTGTGACCTGATCCATGTACAAATCAATATTTGGTATATCCTCCGGCTTTATGTAATCTATTGATTTAAGCTGCTTTAATAATTCTGATAAAAATTCTTTAACGTCATTCTCCATATCATCACCTCAGGCTTTTATTATATAGTATTGAAAACTATATGACAAGTTTTTTTTGAATTTTCTCATATTGGGTTGTACAAAACATATGTTTGTGATATGCTGTAAATAAATTATTTTTGTATTTATGGTATGTGTGCCTGTAAAAGACTGGAGAATTGAGAGGAAAACAGATGAACTTAGATATGTTGAATGAACAGCAAAGGGAGGCCGTTTTGACCACAGAGGGACCGCTTCTTATTTTAGCGGGGGCAGGCAGTGGCAAGACCAGGGTTCTTACATACAGGACTGCCTACCTGATAGATGAGTGTGGCGTCAATCCTTACAATATCATGGCAATCACCTTTACAAACAAGGCTGCGGGAGAGATGCGTGAGAGAATTGATGATATGGTGGGCTATGGTTCGGAAAGCATATGGGTTTCTACATTCCATTCGACATGTGTGCGTATACTGCGCAGGTATATTGACAGGCTGGGATATGACACGAATTTTACCATATATGATGCTGACGACCAGAAGGCTCTGATGAAGGACATCTGCAAGCGTCTTGAGATAGATACCAAGATGTATAAGGAAAAGATGTTTTTAAATGTCATTTCATCTGCAAAGGATGAGATGATTGATCCGATAGAGTTTGAAAACCGCTTCACAGGTGACTTCGTGAAGCGCAAGCAGGCACTTGTATACAAGGAGTATCAGAATGCCCTAAAGCAGAATAACGCACTCGATTTTGATGATTTGCTTGTGAAGACAGTAGAGCTTTTTAAGCTGGATAAAGAGGTGCTGGATTACTATCAGGAGCGCTTCAGATATATCATGGTGGATGAGTATCAGGACACAAACACCGTGCAGTTTGAGCTTATCAGGCTTCTTGCCATGAAGTATAAGAATCTGTGTGTGGTTGGTGATGATGATCAGTCCATTTACAAGTTCAGAGGTGCCAATATCTACAATATCTTAAACTTTGAGAAGCATTTTGAAGATGCAAAGGTCATAAAGCTTGAGCAGAATTACAGGTCTACCCAGAATATCCTAGATGCCGCCAACAGCGTCATTTCCAACAACGTGGGTAGAAAGGACAAGCGCCTTTGGACTGACAACGGAGCCGGAGACAGGATTACCTTTGAACAGCTTGAGAGTGGCTTCGAGGAAGCGGATTATGTGGCGCGTTCGATAGCGAGACTCGTGAGAAAGGGTGAGGCGCGCTATAAGGACTGTGCTTTACCGAACCAACGCACAGTCGCGTCTCTTCGAGGAGAAATTTATTGCAGCCAACATACCATACAAGATTGTCGGCGGCGTGAATTTCTATGCCAGAAAAGAGATAAAGGATATCCTTGCATATTTAAAGACTATTGACAATGGCCATGATGACCTTGCGGTAAAGCGAATAATAAATGTGCCAAAGCGCGGCATCGGAGCTACAAGCATCAATAAGGTGACAGACTATGCCATTGAGAAGGGAATAGATTTCTATACGGCACTGCGCTACGTCGATGAGGTGCCGGGCATGGCGAGGTCAGCAGGCAAGATAAAGCCGTTTGTGATGTTTATACAGTCACTTCGTGCGAGAGCCGAGATGGATTCGGTTTCGCAGCTCATACAGGCAATAATCGATGAGACCGGCTATGTCGATGAGCTGAAGGCAGAGGGCACGGATGAAGCAGAGCAGCGTATTGAGAATATTGATGAGCTTATAAACAAGGCTGTTGATTACGAGCAGGGGGAGGAGAATCCTACTCTCAGTGGCTTTTTGGAGGAGGTAGCGCTTGTAGCCGATATAGACGGTCTTGACGAAAACAGCGACTATGTGGTTCTTATGACTCTGCACAGTGCTAAGGGACTTGAGTTTCCGAATGTGTATCTGGCGGGCATGGAGGATGGTCTTTTCCCAAGCTATATGTCAATCACTAGTGATGATGCGGCAAGCGAGATAGAGGAGGAAAGGCGTCTTGCCTATGTTGGTATCACGAGAGCCAAGGAGCATCTGACCATCACATCTGCACGTATGCGCATGGTGCGTGGAGAGACACAGTTCAACAAGGTATCGCGATTTGTGAAGGAGATTCCACGCGAGCTTATGGCAGGCGAGGTTTATGAGCCAAAGCGCCGTGATGATGACCTTGAAAGAAATTCGCAGAGCACGTACAGAAAGGCTAAGGAGGCCTTCAAAAAGACGCCTACATACGGCACAGAGTATGCAACCACCTTTAATACACAGCGTACAAGGACACCTGTCTATACACCTGTGAGCAACCAGAAGTCTTTTGCCAGTGCCAATACCACCGGAGGCCTTTCATATAAGGTAGGAGACAGAGTATCGCACATCAAGTTTGGCGCGGGAGAGGTCATGGCAATTGTAGAAGGCGGCAGGGATTATGAGGTCACTGTGGACTTTGACAAGGCTGGTACCAAAAAGATGTTTGCTTCATTTGCCAAATTGAAAAAAATTGACTAAAATTATTGTAATTTTTATAGGAAAATTGGATATAATATGCTATAATGGATTTAACAAATAGCATTTGACAATTACTTTTGGAAAAGGAGCGGATTGAATTATGAGTAAAGTTGAAGAATTATTAAAGGACAACAAGCTTGCAGAGAAGCTCAGCATGGCAAAGCTTAATGACCTTCTCAAAAAAGAAGAGGAAGACAAGAAGCCTTCCAAGGCTGTTATCATATTTGCCATCATTGGTGTATTAGTTGCAGTTGCAGCAGCGGCATATGGTATCTACAGATTTTTCACACCGGATTATTTAGATGATTTCGATGATGAGTATGATGATGAATTCGATGATGATTTCTTCGAGGATGAAGACGATGATGATGCTGAAGAGGAAAAAGAGGCACCAAAGACTAAAGAAGAGAAATAATCGTTTTTAGATAATGGGGGCTACATATGTAGTCCTCATTTTTCTTTATGTGTGAAGCAAGGCATTTGCAGTCAGGCATACAAAGGAATAATAAAGTATAAAGAGAGATAAGAATTACATGAAAAAAGGATTTAGAGGAACAGGAACCGTAGAAAGAGTAGACTTCCCAAACAAGGGAATAGCCGTTACAGATGACGGCGAAAGAGTAATTGTGAAAAATACAATTCCGGGACAGAAGGTGGAATTTGTTGTAAATAAAGTAAAGCATCAAAGGGCAGAGGGCAGACTCATGGAGGTAATTGAGAAATCGCCTCTGGAGACAGAAGAGCCATGTCCTCACTTTGGAATGTGCGGGGGCTGTACATATCAGACAGTGCCTTACGAAAAGCAGCTTGATATGAAGCTTACACAGGTGAAAAAGCTCATTTCGGATGCCATCGGCACTGAAAAAGAGTCAGGATATGAGTTTATAGGGATACATGGAAGTCCGAAAAAGAGTGAATACAGAAATAAGATGGAATTTTCCTTCGGTGATGAGTACAAGGATGGCCCTCTTGCGCTTGGCATGCACAAAAGAGGAAGCTTTTATGACCTTGTGACAGTATCGGACTGTCAGATAGTGGATGAGGATTTCAGGACGATATTAAAGGCAACACTTGATTATTTTTCAAAAAACAATATCCCATATTTCCACAGAGCAACACACAAGGGCTATCTGCGGCATCTGCTTGTCAGAAAGGCAACAAAAACCGGTGAAATCATAGTCGACCTTGTTACTAGCACACAGACAGAGGGCTTCAATGAGGAGGAGCTGCTCGCAGGCTTTAGATATGCACTTTTGACCAGGCACTATGACGGCATATTTAAGGGCGTTTTACACACAAAAAATGACAGCGTGGCAGATGTGGTCAAAAACGAGGGCACAGAGGTGATCTACGGAGATTCATATTTCTACGAGGAGCTCTTAGGTCTGAAATTCAAAATCACACCATTCTCATTTTTCCAGACCAACTCACTCGGAGCGGAGGTGCTCTATGAGACAGCGAGAGAGTTTATCCTGGGAGATGACAAGGATTCGCTAAACGGTAAAACAGTCTACGACCTCTACAGCGGAACCGGCACCATCGCGCAGCTTATGGCACCGGTGTGTAAGGAAGTAGTAGGTGTCGAAATAGTTGAGGAGGCAGTTTGCGCAGCAAAGGAAAATGCAGCTCTTAATGGTCTGGATAACTGTAAATTTATCGCAGGTGATGTCCTCAAGGTGCTTGATGAGATAGAGGAAAAACCGGATTATATAATTCTTGATCCACCACGAGACGGTATCCATCCGAAGGCTATCGGGAAAATCATAGAGTATGGTGTTGAGAATATGGTTTATATTTCATGCAAACCAACAAGCCTGGCAAGGGATTTGCAGATATTTATGGCTAGAGGGTATAGAGTGGAGAAGATATGCTGCGTGGATATGTTTCCGAATACTTATCATGTGGAGACGGTAGTTCTTTTATCCCACAAAAAAGCCGACAGTTATATCCACATTGATGTGGAGTTTGGAGAGGGCGAGGGCAAGATTCCGGTAGATAGTATTGCTAAAAGAGCCGAAGCGTATAAGCCCAAAGAAAAAGTGACCTACAAAATGATTAAGGAGTACATAGAAGCGAAATACGGCTTCAAGGTACATACCGCATATATCGCAGAGGTAAAGCGAAATTTGGGATTGCCGATGTATGATGCTCCTAATGCGGTAGAAGAATTGAAACAGCCGAGGAAACATCCGACACCAGAAAAGGTAGAAGCAATCAAAGATGCACTTCGTTATTTTGCAGTGATATAAAACTTTACTTACAATCGAATATTTCTTACATAGCCGTTTATTCATTTATTTGAGTAAGCGGCTTTTTTCATCCCTATTTTTCGGAATAGGGATATTTTTTGTAGAAGGAGGAGGTTTATTTGAACACGCAAATCATCGCCATCGCCAACCAGAAAGGCGGCGTTGGCAAAACAACAACCTGTGCGAACTTGGGAATAGGTCTGGCACAGGCCGGAAAGAAAGTGCTTCTGATCGACGGGGACCCACAAGGAAGTCTGACAATCAGCTTGGGAAATCCGCAACCGGACAAGCTGCCATTTACACTGTCGGATGCAATGGGCAAAATTCTGATGGATCAGCCTATACGCCCCGGAGAAGGTATTCTGCATCATGCAGAAGGCGTTGACCTGATGCCTGCGGATATTCAGCTTTCCGGTATGGAGGTTTCTCTGGTAAACGCCATGAGCCGTGAAACGGTTTTACGGCAATATCTGGACACACTGAAGGGACAATATTCCCATATCCTGATTGACTGTCAGCCCTCGTTGGGGATGCTTACGGTCAATGCGCTGGCGGCTGCGAACAGGATCATAATTCCCGTTCAGGCAGAGTATCTGCCCGCCAAAGGACTGGAACAGCTTTTATCTACGGTCAGCAAGGTAAAACGGCAGATCAATCCAAAGCTCCAGATTGACGGTATACTGCTGACGATGGTGGATAACCGCACCAACTTTGCCAAAGAGATTGCTGCTTTGCTGCGGGACACCTATGGAAGTAAAATCAAAGTCTTTGGAACGGAGATTCCACACTCTGTCCGTGCAAAGGAAATTAGCGCAGAGGGAAAAAGCATTTTCGTCCATGACCCTG
>ERZ780046.341-NODE-341-length-20720-cov-2.561723_pt1 | contig 20720 bp, 20 predicted proteins | sample MGYA00511848_ERZ780046 | MGnify/ENA primary metagenome ERZ780046 (study PRJEB29588, sample SAMEA2147983) | human gut metagenome | biome: human gut; feature: human-associated habitat; material: faeces | place: Denmark | collected 2008/2010 ...
GAGGCATACAGTTTCTTCGCGAAGTTGGACTTGAAGATAAAGCGAAATATAAGCCAAACCAATTGTCAGGAGGTCAGCAGCAACGCGTAGCCATTGCGAGAGCGCTTGCGATGAAACCAAAAGTTCTTTTGTTCGATGAGCCGACTTCTGCACTGGATCCGGAAATGGTTCATGAGGTGCTGGATGTCATGAAAGAAGTAGCGGAAGAAGGTATGACTATGGTAGTTGTTACGCATGAAATGGGCTTTGCCAAAGAAGTGGGTACAAGAATACTCTTTTTGGCCAGCGGGATGATTTTGGAAGAAGGAACTCCGGAGGAGATTTTTAAAACCCCAACAGAAGAAAGGACAAAATCCTTCCTGGCTCAAGTATTGTAAGGTGAAATATTATTTATCATTGACTCTATCTATGATTTGTGATAATGTTAATTCGTGTCCGAATGGGGCAAAGTAGTAATATTTTTAGGAGGAACATTTTATGAAAGGTACAGTTAAGTGGTTCAGTGCAGACAAAGGCTTCGGCTTTATTGAAAGAGAAGAAGGCGGCGACGTTTTCGTTCATTACTCTGCAATTCAGACAGAAGGATTTAAAACACTGAGTGAAGGCCAGAAAGTAGATTTCGATATTATTGATGGAGCAAGAGGTCCTCAGGCTGCTAATGTAAAAGTGGTAGACTGATCACTTACTGAAGCTATAAAGCGTAGGTTTTTGATTCAAAAAGCAGAATCGAATTTCGATTCTGCTTTTTTATTGCCATTTAGTAAATTTTTCTTCTACACAGTTAATGTTTAGAGAGCATTTTATAAATAATTGGTATAATTAGCAGCAATTGTAATTTTCATTTTACATTCGTATCAAATACATTCAAATATCTAATAAAATAGACATCTAACCGATTATTATCAATTTGAAAATTTAGAGGAATATACTATAATAACTATAAAGAGCAGTACATAAATTGCTCATTCGTGAAAGGGGGATTCATTTATGGAATTGACAGTTAGAGGGAAAAATCTTGAAATCACAGAAGCTTTACGTACTTATGTAGAAAAACACACCGGAAAGATACAAAGATATTTTGATAAACCGATTAAAATTAATGTACTCCTTAGAATTTCAAACATGACTAAAACCTGTGAAGTAACTGCATTTGTGGATGGTGTTATTCTTCGTGGTGTTGAAAAATCCGACGATATGTATAAGTCTATTGACTTGGTTTTTGACAAGGTTGAACGTCAAATTCACAAATATAAAACCCGTTTGGCCAAACGTTTTAAAGAATCTAATGTTCTAAACAAACAGTTTGTCAGTGAGAAAGAATCCGTACCAGGCGAAGGTGAATTTGAGATTGTCAGACAAAAGCGTTTTACTATTAACCCAATGTCTCCGGAAGAAGCTATTTTACAAATGAATTTATTGGGGCACAATTTCTTTATGTTTTTTAATTCTGAAACAGAAGCGATGGCTGTCGTTTATCGCAGAGATGACGGAAAATACGGTTTAATTGATGCTGCAAAATAAGAATTAAATGAAGTGATTGAAAAAGGGCGGTTTTATCCGCTCTTTTTTGACTATATGTCTATGTTTTGCTAAAATATACTAGATATTCGTGTAAATGAAAATTGTTTTTGCTGGTAGGATAAGGAGTATTTTAATGTTCAATAAGTTTTTTGACCGCTTATTTAACGGTTCCAATGAACGTGATATAAAGAAAATGCGGCAGCTTGTGGAAGAAAAAATCAACCCACAGGAATCAGCATTGAAGAAACTGAGTGATTCTTCTTTGGCAAATAAGACTAATGAGTTTAAGGCACGACTTGCAAAAGGTGAGACTTTGGATGATATTCTGCCAGATGCATTTGCTGTCATAAGAGAAGCTTCCCGCCGTGTGTTAGGAATGAGGCAGTTCGATGTCCAGCTTATCGGCGGTATTATTCTGCACCGTGGCAACATTGCAGAAATGGGTACGGGAGAAGGCAAGACTCTCGTCGCTACGGCACCGGTATATTTGAATGCATTAGAGGGCAAAGGGGCTCATGTTATTACTGTCAATGACTACTTGGCTAAGCGTGATAGTGAATGGATGGGGCAAGTATATAAATTCTTAGGATTATCGGTTGGCCTTATTGTGCATGATTTGGATTTTGAACAGCGAAAAATTGCTTATAATTCAGATATTACTTATGGGACAAACAATGAATTCGGATTTGATTATTTACGTGACAACATGGTAAGCAGTTTGGATCAAATGGTACAGCGGCCTCTCCATTATTGCTTAATTGACGAAGTAGATAGTATTCTCATTGATGAGGCACGTACGCCGCTTATTATTTCTGGCCCGGGCCAAAAATCTACAGATAATTATTATGTGATGTCTAAATTAGTTCCTCAACTTAAATTAGGAGAGGATTATACCATTGATGAAAAACAGAAAACTGTTGCACCGACTGAAGCCGGTGTGTCAAAAATGGAAAAAATGCTTAAGGTCGATAACCTTTATGATACAGATAATCTGGAACTGAATCATCTTTTTGTACAAGCACTGCGCGCACAGGCCATGATGGAGCGCGACCGTGATTATGTCGTTAAAGATGGAGAAGTTGTTATCGTTGATGAGTTTACAGGACGATTAATGTATGGCCGCCGGTACTCCGACGGACTACATCAAGCTATAGAAGCAAAAGAAGGATTGCAAGTACAACGTGAAAGCCAAACCTTAGCAACGATCACATTTCAAAACTATTTCAGAATGTATGATAAACTGGCAGGCATGACTGGAACGGCAAAAACAGAAGAACAGGAATTTATTAAAATCTACGGGCTTGAAGTTTTCCAAGTTCCTACCAATAGACCTGTCCAACGAAAAGATCTGCCTGATGTTATTTTTAAGACGAAACGTGGCAAATACAGGGCAGTTGTCCGTGAAATTGAAAGGCGCCACGCTACCGGTCAGCCAATGCTTATCGGTACAACGTCTATTGAGCAGTCGGAACAACTGAGTCATATGCTGAAAGAGGCTGGTATTGTCCATAATGTATTAAATGCGAAATATCATGAATTAGAAGCACAAATTGTAGCACAGGCCGGGCAAAAAGGCCAAGTTACTATTGCCACCAACATGGCCGGTAGGGGAACTGATATTGTTTTAGGTGAAGGAGTATCCGATCTGGGAGGTTTGGCAATCATCGGTACAGAACGTCACGAAAGCCGAAGGATTGATAATCAGCTGCGCGGACGTGCCGGCCGCCAGGGAGACCCCGGTTCCAGTCAATTTTTCTTGTCACTTGAGGATGACTTGCTCCGCATTTTTGGTGGAGATAACATCAAGAAGTTCATGGAAAAAATGGGACTGGAAGAGGATGAAGAAATCAGAAGCAGTATGGTTTCAAGCGCTATTCAGAAAGCCCAAAAACGGGTAGAGGAAAGAAACTTTGATATCCGAAAATATGTGCTTGAATATGATGATGTTATGAATCAGCAGCGTAAAGTTGTTTATGAACAACGTCGTAAAATCCTTGAAGGCCAGGATATGAAAGACCAAATTTTAAATATGGTAGACATGCTTATCAATCATGGACTGGAAACATATGCGAATCCGAAGCTTTATCCGGAAGAATGGGATTTTGATGCACTGATAAAATATTGTGAAAAGTATTTTCTTGCCCCCGGTGAAGTTAAACTTGATGAAATTGAGAATATGAGCCGCGAAGAAATTGGGCGGAAACTTATGGATATCGCGCATGAAACCTATGAAGCAAGGGAAAAATCCATTGGATCTTCCATGATGCGTGAATTGGAAAAGGCTGTCATGCTTAAGGTTGTTGATTCCAAATGGATGGAACACTTGGATGATATGGATATGTTGAAAGAAGGAATTGGACTTCGTTCATATGGGCAGCGAAATCCGATTGTTGAATATAAGGTGGAAGCATTTAATATTTTCAGTGAAATGCAGCAGTCTATGATTGAAACAATCATTTTATATCTCTATCATATTCAAATCCAATTTACACCGAGTCCGGAAAATGATGCTCCTTCTAAAAAAGAAAGAATTGATTCTTCTGTGAATAATTCTGAAGTGAGCGAAAATGATAAATGATAATTTTTAATAGATAAAACTGAAAGCGAGATGATTAACAGATGTTGGAAGATTTGAAAAAAACATTGACAGAACTGCTTGAACATGAAAAAGAAATAAGGGATTCACTTTGACTTACCTCAATTAGAGGAGAAAATCAGAAGTTATGATGTAGAAATGAGTGATCCGTCTTTTTGGGAAAACGGAGACCATGCGAAAGAAATATCTCAAAAAGCTACTGAAGCAAAAGCTGCTTATGACACGTATACCCGCCTTTTTGCACGTGCAGAGAGCATAAAAGAATTACTCGATATGGCCATTGAAGAAAATGACCAGGACATGGAAGGTGAACTGGAAGAAGAGATCAATGAGCTAAAAGATATATTAGACAAGAAGGAAATAGAACTGCTCCTAAACGATGAGTACGATGCGAATGATGCAATTATTACTTTTCATGCCGGGGCAGGTGGCACGGAAGCACAGGACTGGACTGAAATGCTGATCCGCATGTACATTAAATGGGCGGAGTCGGAGGGGTTTGTGCTGGAAGAATTGAACATGCTTCCCGGAGATGAAGCGGGTGTCAAAAGTGCAGAGTATATGGTTCGCGGGAAATTTGCCTATGGTTTATTGAAATCCGAGAAAGGCGTTCACCGCTTAGTTCGTATTTCTCCTTTTGATGCGGCAAAGCGGAGGCATACCTCTTTTTCTGCGGTTGATGTAATGCCTGAAATTGGTGACGATATAGAAATTGATTTAAATATGGCTGATGTACGTGTTGATTACTATCGTGCAAGCGGTGCAGGCGGTCAGCATATCAATAAAACAAGTTCTGCAGTGCGAATGACACATATTCCCACGGGAATTGTTGCAGCCTGTCAAAATGAACGTTCCCAGTTTCAAAATAAAGAACAGTGCCTGCGTTTGCTGAAAGCAAAATTGTTTGAACTGGAAATGCAGAAACGCGAACAGGTAAAAAAGGGGATTGAAGGTGAACAGCAGGCCATTGAATGGGGAAGTCAAATACGTTCTTATGTATTCCAGCCGTATACATTGGTGAAGGATAATCGTACCGGTATCGAAACGGGAAACATTCAATCAGTTATGGATGGAGGATTAAACCCATTCATTGAGGGATTCTTGAAGCATAAGAAGTTTAATAATGCGTAGTCCTTATCCCCGATTAATTTGAAGGATTGATTATGATAAAAACTTACCCGCATAATATATTTAAGATATTGGCCGCAATAATACTTCTCGGGGTAATAGCGGCGGGATACATTTCATGGCAGCGATACAATGTAGAAGCTCATGCGACTACTGTTGAAATGGTTTATGATTATAACAACATTTTAGAAAGCGCGTCTATCGAAAGCACATCTGCAGATGAGCTCTTTTCCCTGTATAAAAAAAGTGGCATTACATCATTGGCTGTATATGATGAAACACCCAAAAAACTTGCGGATCATGGATATATTGCAGTATATCATGGCTCAGAGCTTATATCGCATATGTCTAATCCGCTTATTCGTGGAAATCGTATTTATATTGCATCTACGAATACTTCTGAGGGTATAGAATATTTTGACGAACTCAAAGGGCAATTGAAACGTCTTTTAAGAAAAGATGATTTTCATATTATTCATTTAAACAACGAAGAATTGCTTGAAATAAATGCCAACTATGAACGCTTTTTAAATATGCCACTTGGTATATTTAAGACTACTGTAAAAAAGGTGGAACAAACCGGATTATACATAGTTCTTCGGCCGATGAATGTTCCACATGCAACTCGTGAGGATATAGATCAATTTTTCAGTGTGGTTGATTCATCGGGAAAGATTAGCGCCATACTTTTCCAAGGAAAAGAAGCACTTGGTTACCCGTCACAATTGGAATATTTGTTGGGCGGACTCAAAGAGCGCCATTTACCTGTCGTTTTAATTGAAGCACAAAACCAACTCGGGTTTGAACGGCAGGACGGAACTTTAACATTATCCGATAAAGACGGCTATAATACTGTTCGTTTATATGCGATGTCTAAAGATGAATTGATCAAACTGGATCCTAAAGAAGCCGCATCACGTTTCTATGTCAGTACCATAGAACGTAATGTCCGGATGAATTTATTCCCTTCATATAAGTTTGCTGCCAATGGAGAAACTTTATCAGAGACAAATGCTCGATATATACACGATGTGACAAACCGGTTGGAAAAACATGGGTTCAATATCGGAAAAGCTTCCGTGATGGAGCCTTATTTCCCATCACGGATACTCCGAGCTGCATCTATAGCTGGAGCAGCCTCTCTTTGCGTGGTAGCAATTCTTTTAATTGTACCTTTTTTAGTTAAGTATGCATGGCCTATAGAAGTCATAGTGTTCCTATTCACGCAGACCTTATATTGGACTGGTTATGAGGCCATTCTTCGGCAAGCTCTTGCATTGGGATGTGCGGTTAGTACACCTGTTATCGTGATGTCTTTGTTTATGGATTATTGCGTGCAGAAAAAACAAAGTGCTTTTAAAAATATCGGATGGGGACATTTATTTATTGAAGCTGTATTACTGCTTTGGGGATGCGGAATATTATCCTTAATCGGAGCAATTTATATCAGCGGGATCTTAAGTGATATCCGATTCTTTTTGGAGATGAATATCTTTAGGGGCGTTAAATTAACTTTTATACTGCCTCTTATTTGTGTTTCTCTTATTTATATTCAAAGATTCCCGTTTTTTGGCAAAGTAGTTGTAACTGATAAAGATTTTATCAGTTTTGTAAAGAAATTTTGCCAAATTGACATTAAATTAGGCGTATTGGCACTTATCAGCCTATTGGGGATTATCGGATTTATATTTATCGGGCGCAGCGGAAATAATGGGGCACCTGTACCTTCGTTTGAAATTTCATTAAGACGTTTTCTTGAAGATATTATGTATGCCCGCCCACGGGAAAAGGAATTCCTGTTTGGGCATCCAGCCATTTTAGCGTCATTGGCTGCACTTTATCATCGGTGGCCACAAATTTTACATTATTTTTTAGTTATTGCGATAACGATAGGACAGGGATCCATGGTTGAAACATTTGCTCATATGAGAAGTCCTTTCATCTTAAGTCTAATTAGAGGTATTGATGGATTAGTCGCAGGAACAGCAGTAATGATTATCGTGTTAGTCGGACTCATTATTCTGACACATATAACCGAGTTTTTCGGAGAACGTTATGGAAAAGAATAATATCGTAATCTCCGGATACTATGGATTTAGCAATGCCGGAGATGAGGCTATGTTGTTTGCTGTTCTTCGTGCATTGCATTATGATCCAAAACGTATGCGAATCACTGTTATATCCGGTGATCCCAGGCGTACAGAGAATACATTTCGCGTTCATGCGGTATCCCGCTTTGACGGATATTCGATTTTGAAAAGTGTTTATCAATCCGATTTGTTAATCAGCGGCGGCGGAAGCCTGCTTCAGGATGTGACAAGCTGGAAAAGCATGATGTATTACCTGAGTATTATAGGAATGGGAATATTTTTCCGAAAGAAAGTATTTCTTTACTCCCAAGGAATAGGACCGGTCAGATATCATTGGGGACGATGGATTTTGCGTACAGTAATGAACCATGTTGATGCTATAACCGTCCGTGATAGTGAGTCAAAATTTTTTTTGGAACAACTTGGTGTAAAAAACAGGATTTATTACACTGCGGATGCAGTCTTATCCCTATCTCCGGTACCGCATGATATAGGAAGAGAGATTTTAAGAAAGAATCATATTCCCACGAATAAAAAATTGATAGGCATTTCCATTCGGCGGTGGATGAACACTGAAATATGGACGGAGCAACTAAAAAACTACATTATCAAAATAAACGGGAAAGAAGAATATAATTTTGTCTTCATTCCCATGCAGTTTCCGGAAGACTACAAAACAGCAAAAGAATTCTGTGATAAAATCCCACACACGTTCATCCTTTCCCATTCATATGGAACAGAGGAGTTAATGTCCCTTATCGGGAATTTAGATCTTCTTATTGGAATAAGGCTTCATGCCCTGATTTTTGCGGCTTTAATGCATGTTCCTTTTATTGGGATTTCCTATGTTCCTAATAGATAGTTTTCTGCAAGCAGTCAATGAAAAAGCAATATTTGGATTAGATGATTTTGATGAAGACAAGTTGTGCGTAAAATCTTCCCAATTATTAGCTTTGCCCAAAGCGGCCTATAATTGGGAAGCTGTAGATATACTCAGAAATAAAGCATGCGAAACAATAAAAATCTTAGAAGAAGTTGCTCAACCAAGGGGGTAAATGATGAATCAACTAACCATGGAAGAAATAAAGTTACTTAATGAAAAAGCAAAAAATATCAGAATCGACATTTTAAAGGCCATTACAAAGGCAAATTCTGGGCATACCGGCGGCTCTCTTTCTATTGCGGATCTACTGACATTACTTTTTTTTCATGAGATGAATATCAATCCGGCAAATCCCAAGATGGAAAATCGAGACCGTCTGGTCATATCCAAAGGACATGGTGCTCCGGCATTGTATGCTGCCTTAGCGGAGAAAGGATATTTTCCTAAAGAAGAAATGGATTTTTTGCGGCAGATTAATCATATGCTGCAGGGACACCCCGATATGAAACATACCCCTGGTGTGGATATGACAACCGGATCACTGGGACAGGGATTTAGCGCTGCTTGCGGAATGGCACTGGCTGCCAAAATGGATCATGCGGATTGGCGTGTTTATACTATATTGGGAGATGGTGAGCTTGAAGAGGGGCAAATTTGGGAGGCGGCGATGTATGCGGCTCATTACAAATTAGATCATCTGACCGCTTTTATCGATAATAATGGATTACAGATTGATGGAGCTATCACGGATGTAATGTCATCACTTCCCATTGATAAGAAATTCAGTGCTTTTGGATGGCATGTTATTACTGTGAACGGGCATAATATGGCTGAGCTCCATAACGCAATTGAAGAAGCAAGAAATATTAAAGGAAAACCCACAATGATTATTATGAAAACGGTTAAAGGAAAGGGGATTCCCGAAATAGAAGGGAAAGCATCCTGGCATGGAAAAGCACCTTCAAGTGAAGAATGTGAGCGTTTTGTGAAAATGCTGGAGGCGGAATAATGGGTAAAGCGACACGTGATGCATATGGTGAAACTTTAAAAAGATTAGGAAGCACTCATCCTGATATCGTAGTTTTAGATGCGGATTTATCAGAGTCTACAAAAACATCCATATTTGCAAAAAAATTTCCTGATAGATTTTTTGATACAGGTATTGCCGAAGAAAATATGATTGGTATCGCTGCAGGCCTGGCAACGACAGGAAAGGTTCCGTTTGCTTCCACCTTTGCCGTATTCGGTGCAGGCAGAGCCTACGAACAAATTAGAAATTCCATATGTTATCCGAATTTAAATGTAAAAATAGCTGTAACCCATGCCGGATTAACGGTGGGTGAAGATGGCGCTACACACCAGATGTTAGAAGATATAGCGCTGATGCGTGCATTGCCCAATATGACAGTTATAGTTCCGACCGATGCCGCAGAAACAGAAGCGGCTGTAAGATGGGCAGCGGACTATAATGGGCCGGTATATATCCGTATGGGAAGAGCCAAATGTGATGATATCATGGATCCAAAGGTAATTTTTTCTCCCGGAAAGAGTGTTGTACTGAAAGACGGACATGATGTGGCTATCGTTGCTTGTGGGATTATGGTGTCTAAGGCACTTCGTGCTGCTGAAAGTTTAGAAGGAAAAGGGGTATCAGCCCGTGTAATTAATTTAAGCTCTATTAAGCCGATTGATGTCAAAACAATCATAAAAGCCGCGAAAGATACCGGTGCAATCCTTACTTGTGAAGAGCATACAATTATGGGGGGATTAGGAAGCGCAGTGGCGGAAGTGGTTTGCAAAAATAATCCGGTTCCAATGGGAATGGTTGGTACCGAAGATACTTTCGGTGAATCAGGAAAAGCAGAAGACCTTCTTGAAAAATATGGACTTACTGTTAAACATATTGAAGAAGAAGCTATTCGTCTCTTAGAGAGGAAATAAGAATGATTACTTTTGAAAATGTATCCTTGCAATATGATGCCAGACATACGGCGCTTCGTGATATAAATATACAAATCGGTAAAGGTGAATTTGTTTTTGTTGTTGGGCCAAGCGGTGCAGGGAAATCTACTTTTGTTCGAATTATTACTCACGAACTTATTCCGGAACAAGGTACAGTGTTTGTTAATGGATTAAAAATCAATGACTTAAAACAAAGTAAAGTCCCTTATTATCGTCGTACTTTGGGAATTGTTTTCCAGGATTTCCGACTCTTAACGGAAAAAACTGTTTTTGAAAATATTGCTTTTGTTTTGCGGGTTACCGGAGCCAAAAGTGCGGAGATCCGTGAAAAGGTAAATCGTGTACTTGATCTGGTCGGTCTTAAAGGCCGAGCAAATGAACTGCCCACCAAACTGTCCGGCGGAGAGCAGCAGCGAGTCGCCATCGCAAGAGCTCTTGTCAATCAACCCGTACTTTTAATTGCCGATGAACCTACGGGGAATCTTGACCCTGTAACTTCTGAGGATATTATGAAGCTTTTTAATGAGATTAACCATATGGGGACAACTATTATCATGGTTACGCACAATAAAGAGCTAGTTAATTCCATGCATAAACGCGTTGTCAGCATAGAAGAAGGACATATAATAAGTGACGTAAAAAAAGGAGGTTATGATCTCCATGTTTAGTTCTTTAAGATATTTTTGGAGTGAAGCTTTCAAGTCGTTGTTTCGCAATCAATTCATGGCGATTGCCTCTGTACTTACCGTAACTGTATCTATGTTTATACTGGGCGGTTTTCTTTGTGTAGTGTTAAACATTAACCACATGGCATCTTACCTTGAAAATCAGGTAGAAATGACCGTCTATTTAAAAGAAGGACTCCGAACGGATCAGGTTATGGATGTAGGTGCTCGTCTTAAGAAACTTTCCGGCGTAAAAGAAATCAGTTTTACAAATAAAGATCAGGCCATGGCAGATTTTAAAGAGCGCATGGGGAATCAGTCCGCTTTATTGGATTCTATCAACGGGAATCCGCTTCCCGCCTCTTACCAGGTGTCCTTTTATTCTCCGGATGAATTAAAAGCGGCAGTAGATATTGCTAAAACTTATTCATCGGTTGATGCAGTCCAATATGGACAAGATATCATTGACCAACTTTACAAAATTGCACAAATTATCCGTATAAGCGGGATTATGCTTATTTTATTTCTTGCCGGGGCAGAGTTATTTATTATTTCCAATACGATTCGTTTAACAGTTTTCGCGCGGCGTCGTGAAATACAGATTATGAAATATGTGGGGGCAACAAATGGGTTTATTCGTTGGCCGTTCCTTTTTGAAGGAATGATTATCGGTTTTATCGGTTCAAGTATCGCTTCACTTATTTTGTGGCTCGGATATAATGTCATATTGGATGAAATTGCTGAAGCAGGTTTAGTCTTTATTCCTTTAATATCACTATGGCCATTTATGATGTATGTTGTACTTATTCTGATGGCCGCCGGAATTCTGATAGGCGGATCAGGAAGTGCGATTTCGTTGCGTAAATATATGAAGGTCTAAAACATGAAATATAATCGTTGTATGTCGGCAGCTTTAATTTCTGCAATACTTTTCGGAGCTGTCACGCCTGTTGCTGCTGATGAGTTGAATGACAAACTCCAGAATTTACAAGATCAAATAGATGAATCTCGTGCCAAGCAACAAAGCTGGCAAGAGGTCATCAATGAAATAGCCGGGAAACTTCGTACTATACAAATAGAATTGGATGAAGCAAATCGAAAACTCAAAGCCATTCAGGCAGAACAGTCAGCCGTCAATTTACAGATAAAACAAACGGAAGAAGAGATTAAAAAAGCGGAAGCTTACCTGAAACAGCGCCAGGAAATTCTAAATAAGCGTGTACGGTCTATCTATATGTATGGACAATTAAGTTACCTTGAGGTAATTACCGGGGCAAAGAGTTTCAGTGATTTTGCGAACAGACTTGAACTTTTAAAACGGATCATTCATTCGGATTTTAACCTTATTATCGAAATACAGAAACAAAAAGCAGTAATCGAAGCGAAAAAAGCAGAACTTGAAGAACAGAAAGCCCGTTTGGATGCATTGGCGGCGGAAGCACAAAAGGCTCAAGATGAAGTTGTTGCAAAAAAAGCACAGCAGCAAAAAATCATGGATGAGGCAAGAAGTGAAAAAGAAGCTGCAGCACAAATGGAGGCAGATTTGATTGCTGAAAGTAATAATGTCCGTGAAATGATTCAAAACAGAATCAGGCAGCAGCAATCCGGTGGTATAGATACTCCTGTTGTACATGGAACGGGCGTCTTTATCTGGCCTTGTAATGGTCCGATTACCTCACCATTCGGATATAGGACGCATCCTATTTTCGGAACAACTATTTACCATGCCGGAATTGATATCGGTGTAGATTATGGAACACCAATCCATGCAGCAGATGGTGGTACAGTTATAGCGGCAGAATGGTATGGTGGATATGGTAATGCGGTTATTATTGATCATGGAAATGGATTGCAGAGCTTGTACGGGCATAATAGTTCATTAACCGTATCTGTCGGTGAAACAGTTTCACAAGGGCAGGTTATCGCTTATGCCGGATCCACAGGCTATTCCACAGGGCCTCATTGCCATTTTGAGGTTCGTCAAAATGGTGAGGCAGTTGATCCCATGGGTTATTTATAATGCTCAAGTTTGTTTTGAGAAATATGAATAAGATTCTGTTTTGGCTTGGATCTGTCATACTCACCGCTATATTGCTTGTTTTGGGCAGCTTGTACATGTTTACAGACTCTCCTTCTTCATTGATGAAATTTCTATTTACATATCAGGCTGTTAAAGAAAATTATTTTCATGAAGTAACTGATGACGTGCTTTTTGAAGGAGCTTCAAACGGGATGGTTTCCGCTCTGGATGATCCTTATTCAATGATTCTTATCGGGGATAAATATGAAAGTTTCATGCAATCTACCAGTGGTGAATATGGTGGAATCGGTGTAGTTATAGGTGCCGATCGGAAAAATATTACCCGGATTATTTCTGTGTTTCCCGGTAGCAGTGCGGAAAAAAATGGTTTACAGTCCGGAGATATTATTAAGCGGGTAAATAATGAAGATGTTTCAGCACTAAGTTTATCGGAAGTTTCTGACCGGGTCCGCGGAGAAGCGGGAACGAGAGTATCCCTTTTGGTTGAACGTGAAAATGAAGAAAAATTATTTTGGGTTGAACGCTCAAATGTTTCCATGCCAACAGTGCAAAGCCGTCTTATAGATAAAAACATAGGCTATATTCATATCTTTTCATTTGCAAAACATACAGATGAAGAATTTGAAAAGCAATTGGCAAGCATAAGGGCGCAGGGAGCTGATCGGTTAATTATCGATCTTCGGATGAATCCGGGTGGATTGGTTGATACGGTGATATCCATCATGAATCAGATATTAACCAAGGGCAGAGTTCTCAGCTACCACACCAGAAATGGCGATGACAGAACCTTTGATATCACAGGTATAGAAACTCCGCTACCGATGGTAATTTTGATTGATAGAAACAGTGCCAGTGCCTCTGAAATCTTGGCTGGCGCAGTGCAAGATAAAAAAGAAGGAATTATCATTGGTGAAACGAGTTATGGCAAAGGAACCGTACAATCCGTTATCCAAAATGGAAATAAGTCAGCGTTGAAAATTTCTATTGCAGAATATCGCACAGCTGCCGGGCGGATTATTGATAAAACAGGCATCACCCCTGATATTGCCATAAAGCAGACCGGACATGTTTTTAAGCAAGAAGATGACAACGTTCTAAAAAAAGCAATAGAAGTTTTATCTCAATAAACTGGAAGCTGCGAGCGAAATCATAGTAATAAATTTCGTTTACAGCTTTTATCTTCATAAGGAATCCTGAAAATATGACAGGTAAAGTATTTTTCGGGTATAATAAAAGTAATCAATTATATAACAATGAGGTACTTATGTTTATAGACAAGGCGAAAATTATTGTAATTTCCGGTGCCGGCGGAGATGGTATGGTTTCTTTCCGAAGAGAGAAATATGTTCCCCGCGGGGGACCAAGCGGTGGCGACGGCGGTAAAGGCGGATCCGTTTTTATAAGAGCAACTCCTGAATTGAATACGCTTATGAATTTCCGGCGTAAACGAAAATTCGCCGCTGCAAAAGGTGAGAATGGCGGTGCCAAAGAAATGTTCGGCAAAAGCGGAGATGATATTTTTATTGACGTACCGCTGGGAACAATGGTATATGACCAAAGCACAAATGAACTTTTGGCAGATATAACACATGACAAACAAGAAGTTCTCATCGCTAAGGGAGGGAATGGCGGACGTGGAAATTCCCATTTTGCAACCAGTGCTGTACGAGCTCCTGCTTATGCAGAAAAAGGAGAACCTGGTGAAGAGAAAGAGATCCGCCTGGAATTAAAAGTACTTGCGGATGTAGGATTACTTGGATTTCCCAGCGTAGGCAAGTCAAGCTTGATCAGAAAGGTCTCCGGCGCCCGGCCGGAAGTAGCGGCTTACCACTTCACGAATTTGACACCCAGTCTCGGTGTCGTCAATCTTGATGAAATCAGATCTTTTGTAATGGCGGATATTCCGGGATTAATAGAAGGCGCCAGTGAAGGCACTGGTCTTGGATATGAGTTTCTTCGCCATGTAGAACGAAGCAAGGTTCTGATTCATGTCCTTGATGCTGCCGGAAGCGAAGGACGGGACCCGTATAAAGATTTCCATATCATCAATAATGAGTTAGAAATATATAGTCCTGCTCTTGCAGCAAAAAAACAAATCGTGGCTGCTAATAAAATTGATTTGATTGCAGAAAGCAATATATTGCAGGAACTCCGCCGGAAAATAGAAGCAGAAGGCTATCAATTTTTTCCTATCTGTACATTAACCGGAGAAGGAATTAACCCTCTTTTGGAGGCTGCTTGGAAAATATTACAGGAAACACCTGCTGTGGAATTTGCACCAACGGAAACGACAATTATATATGAATCACCGAAAAATGAGTTTATTATTGAACAAGATCAGGGAGTATTTTCAATAAAGGGGAAACGTGTCGAAAAATTGATTGCCATGACCGATTTTGATAATCCGGTATCTTTGCGGCGTTTTGAAAGAGCCTGGAAATTTATGGGACTTGATAAACTTTTGAAAAAAGAGGGTATTCAAGAAGGTGATACCGTGAATCTCTATGGTGTAGAATTTTCTTTTTCAGACAAGAAAGGATGCTCTGATATACCGGGTGAAAGTGAGGGCAAATCATGCTGACTGGCAAGCAAAAACAATATTTAGAAGGTACTGCAGTAGATTTTTCGGCTGTAGTTCAAATTGGTAAAGAGGGAATTACGGATAATGTAATCAACAGTGTAACCGAAGCACTGGCTGCCAGAGAATTAATTAAAGTTAAAATTAATCAGAATTCTGCCGAAAATATCCGTAAGGCAGCAAAACTCCTTTCGGAAGAATCGGGATGTGAAATCGTACAGATTATAGGAAGAAACTGTATTCTTTTCAAGCAGAAGGACAAAAAATCTCACTATGATCTCCCCTGAGAATATCGTAAAAGCTAAAAAGAAAAAACGAATAGTCATTAAGGTGGGAACAAGTTCCCTGACACAGCCCAATGGTAAAGTAAATATTTATTTTATTGATCATTTGGCACGACAGATTTCTGATTTAAGTAATAGAGATATGGATGTTATTCTTGTATCTTCCGGTGCGATCGGTATCGGCATGCCGGTATTGGGGTTTGAGCATAAACCGGATTATCTTCCTTATAGGCAGGCATGTGCTGCAGTTGGACAGAATATTTTAATGGGTCTTTACGGCAAATGTTTTCACGATTACGGTAAAACCGTAGCACAACTTCTGATGACAAAAGGAGATGCACTAAATACCAAGCGGTATATGCATATGAAAGGAGCGCTTTCCGCATTGCTGGAATTAGGTGTAATTCCTATCATTAATGAAAATGATGCGGTTACAGTAGATGAAATAAAAATAGGAGATAATGATACCCTTTCCGCTATTGTCGCCAGTGTTGCAGAAGCGGATCTGCTCATTCTTCTTTCTGATATCGAAGGACTATATGATAAAGATCCCCATGAGTTTGCAGATGCGCACTTAATACATGATGTACCCCATTTTACCAGGGAGCTTTTCAATGTTGCCGGTGGCGCCGGTTCTGCCCGCGGTACCGGTGGAATGTATACTAAACTGCTTGCAGCAGAAATATGTGTACATTCTGGTATAGATATGGTTATTGCCAAAAGTGATGCAAAGGAAATTTTACAGCGTATCATATCTGGGGAATCCATAGGTACTTTTTTTCATGCAGAAAATGTCCATCCACAAATGAAGCGAAGAGAAATCATTATCGGCTCAAACGTGAGAGGAAAAATATTTATTGATAAAGGCTGTAGTGAAGCTATATTAAACAAAGGTTCCAGTTTGCTTGCTATCGGTATTACAAAAATAGAGGGAATCTTCTCCGAGGGGGATGCAGTTTCCTTATTTTATGAAAACCATGAGATTGCACGAGGAATTTCACATTATGGAAGTGTTGAGCTGGCTCAAATCAAAGGCCTTCATACGAAAGAAATGAGAAATACACTGGGCACTCCGCCACCATATGATACCGTTATTCATAGAGATAATTTATTGGTAATGCGTTAAAATGAATTTGACTTATAAGTTAAAGCGCTTGATATATTATTATATGTATACGCCAAAAGGAAAATTTGAACTCAGTCATATACGAAGTCTATTTCTTTTCGTTTTGATATGTGTAATTATTTTGGAAGTGATATTGTATTTATGGCTAAACGCATAGGTGTATTTGGCGGTTCTTTTAACCCGTTACATATAGGACATCTCATTGTTGCAGAAGCAGCCTGGCAGGAATTTAACTTAGAACAGGTTGTATTTGTGCCAACCGGTGACACTCCTCACAAAAATATGCACCATATCAGTAAAATAGATCGCTTTGAAATGGTAAAGATGGCGATAAAAGAAAATCCTCACTTTTCTATTTCATCTATAGAAATAGAACGAAAAGGTCTTTCTTATACGGTGGATACTATTAAGCAGCTACATGCTGAATGGGGAAGTGAATATGATATATATTTCATCGCCGGAACGGATGCCGTCGCTGATATGCCAACGTGGAAGTATAATGAGGAATTACTTGATTCCTGTCATTTTATTTGTGCAAGCCGCCCAAGTTCTGAAGAAAGGATAAAACAAGCCGTTGCTTATTTTGGAAAAAAAGGCTGCGAAAAAATTCATTTTCTGCGTACACCTGAATTGGAAATATCATCTACTATTTTACGGAAGTGGATTGCTTCAAATCGTTCTGTAAAATATATGATTCCCGATTCGGTTATCCAGTATATTAATATTCATAATCTTTATAAGGATGAAGAATGAAACTAACAGATATAAAGAAAGACTTAAAAAATAGATTGTCTGGACGGCGGTATGTTCATTCGGCAGGAGTTGCCGCTTCTGCCTATATACTGGCTGAGAAATACGGATATAATCCAAAAAAAGCGGAATTAGCCGGTTGGCTCCATGACTGTGCAAAAGAAATGAAACTTGAAGAAATGCAGGATGTTATTGAGGAACAAAATCTGCAAGTCGATGAATATATGCGTTCGAGTCGTGCCCTTTTGCATGGACCGGCTGGAAGTATCATGGCAAAAACTGTTTATGGAATAAAAGATAGAGATATCCAGAATTCCATCTTTTTCCATACGACAGGACGTCCTCAAATGGAATTATTGGATAAAATAATTTTTTTGGCAGATTATATAGAACCGAGTCGTGATTTTCCCGGCATAAATATTATCAGAAGGAATGCTCAAAAAAATTTGGATGCAGCCGTCTTGTCCGCTTATGACGCAACAATCCGTCACTTATTGGACCAAAAAGAGTATATTTATGAATTAACCTTTTTGGGCCGCAATGATTTAATTAAACACATGGGAAATAAATGAAGAAACAGAGGAACATAAAAAGAAAAAGTAAAATTCGCTATGGAAAACTCTTCCTGTTTATAAGTGCGTTGGTTACCGTTTTATTTTTGTTATCTATGGCAATTTTTCGCGGAATTCATTATATTTTGAACGATTTTCATGGGGAAGATAATCCCAAACCAGTATATTACCTCCTTGTAGGAACAGATGCTCAATCTACAGCCCAAGCAGATTTTGTCATGATTGCATCTATCGATAGCAATTCTAAAAAGGTAACGCTAATCTCAATTCCGGGAAACACCAAGATTGGGAAAGATGAAAAAAACAATATGACATTGAAATCATCTTTTTCTGAAGGAAATGGGGAAGAAATACAAAGTGCGGTAGAAAATTTATTGCACATTAGAATTAGTCAATATGCAGTATTTGATTACCATGCCTTCAAAAATTTAATTGATAAAACCGGTAATATTGAACTGTATGTAGAAAGGCCCATGTCACACGATGACGAAAACGGCGTTTCAGATATTTGGCTGCACAGGGGATATCAGTCACTTGATGCGGAAAAAGCTTTATCCTATATGCGTTATATAGATGCTTTTGATGGCGAGATCGGTCGCATCCAACGGGAAGAGCGCTTTATTAAAGCAATGATTAGCCAAATGCAGAAAAACTTTTCCTTTGTAAATTGGCTATATGCAAAGTATTATTGGAAGGCGGCAGAAACAAATATAACCTCATCGGATGCAGCGTCTATTGCCTATGAATTAACTAAAATTCCTATAGAAGACATACGTTTCATCATATTGCCGGGGGAAATGCACAGAATAGATAAACAAAATATATGGATAGTAAACCCGGTGGAAATACAAAAAATTATTGGTGTAACTCTTGGACAGAGTAATGAGTAAGGAGAATATAAATTATGGAGAAAACGTTAGAATTAATTTGTGAAGCACTATCAAATAAAAAAGGGGTATTGATTAAAATATTGGACGTAAAAGATTTGACATCTATTGCAGACTATTTCATTATTTCATCTGTAATGAATAAAAAGCAGGCCCAGGCATCAGCGGATGAAGTGGAAGAAAAACTGGAAGAAGCCGGAATCAAAGCTATTCGCAAAGAGGGTTATCGGGAAGGGGACTGGATTCTCATGGATTTTGGAGATGTTATTGTTCATATATTTACCGATGAAGAGCGTCAGCATTATGACTTTGATTCACTTTGGAAGGATGCGCCTTCAGAGGATTATTCGCAAAATAAAAATGATAAATAAAATGATAAGCCCTGAAATAAACGTTCCTGTTCTGAAAGAAAATTCCATTGTAGAGCTTCCTGTATCCCGCATCGTGTCTTTTGGCGCATTTTTATCAGCACAAACAGGAAATAATGCCGATGATATCCTATTACATAATGGACAACAAACGTCTGAGATTAAAGAAGGTGATATCGTCAAAGTTTTTCTATATCACGATCCTAAACATCGCCTTACTGCAAGCATGAGACTTCCCAAACTTGAAATAGGGGAGGTCGGGTATGCAGAAGTCATTATGACTACTCGTTTTGGTGCTTTTGTTGATGTGGGAACCGAACGGGGGATATTTCTTCCTTATTCAGAAATGATTGAACCAGTTCAAAAAGGGCAGAAAATTTGGATAAAACTGTATGAAGATAAAACGGGACGTCTTGCCGTAACAACACATGTTGAAGAAGATATCAGACGTTTGGCACGTCCTTGCAAAGAACTCAACGTGGGTGATAAAATAACCGGAACTGTCTATAACATAACCCGACAGGGAATCTTTATTATAACAAGAGAACGGTGGATAGGATTCTTACATAACAGTAACATAAATACAGTTATCAAATTAGGCCAGGAGCTCATCGGAAGAATTACCTTTATTCGTGAAGACGGACATGTCAACATTTCTCTCCGCCAAACGAAAGAAAGGGAAATGAATCACGATATGGCAGTATTAATTGATTGTATGAATCAACATAATGGACTATTGCCATATACAGATAAAAGCGATTCTAAACTTATAAAACTCAATTTGAGGATGAGTAAGTCTGCATTCAAAAGAGCAGTAGGACATCTTCTGAAAACTAATCAAATCATAATGACTGAAGGTAAAATTCAATTAAAAAGATAACAAAAAAAGATATGCCTGCGACAATCCGCAGATACATCTCTTTTTTGGTTATAAACAGGTGGCATTCAATAATGCCTGTATAAACCAATAACTTTCCCTCGAATCTTTACGTCTCGCGAAATAATCGGTTCATAATCATCATTTTCCGGTTGTAAACGAATATGATCAGCTTCGCGGAAAAAACGTTTAACCGTTGCGTCATCATTACCGACTAATGCCACTACGATATCACCATTACGAGCAGTTTCCTGTTCGGCAACAATCAAATAATCACCTTCTTGAATACCAGCGTTAATCATACTGTCTCCGCGGACAACAAGCATAAAACAATTAGTATCACTGCCAACCAATTCTGCAGGCAATGGAAAAACGGCCTCAATTTGTTCATC
>ERZ780046.359-NODE-359-length-20283-cov-3.639361_pt1 | contig 20283 bp, 18 predicted proteins | sample MGYA00511848_ERZ780046 | MGnify/ENA primary metagenome ERZ780046 (study PRJEB29588, sample SAMEA2147983) | human gut metagenome | biome: human gut; feature: human-associated habitat; material: faeces | place: Denmark | collected 2008/2010 ...
AATGAAGCAAAGCTTGTCGATAGCGTCGCTTGCATTTGAAATAATCTCACGAAGAAAAATTTCTTTGTGAGTATAAATTGAGTTAATCATAAGGTCAAGAAGTCTTTTTGACTCTGATTTAAACTGTTTCTTTGCCATAAAAATCTTCCTTTTCATAATAATACATAAATTAAGAAGCCTTGTTCAAAACCGCAATTTGCATAGCTTTTCACACAAGCCTCTCATTAAATTATAATTATACTACAAAAGGTCAACTGTTTCAATATATAAAAAGTCCGAATGTGTCATATAGGGCGAATTTTGGTGAAATTTGTCATTGCAATGGCGGCGTTTTCGTTTTATAATCTACTTAATAACTGCATTGAAAAAGAAAGGAGAATTAAATGACATATTCAGACGGTACAAACAGCGGATTTTCAAGAAGAAATCACTATGTGGGACAGCCTGCCGTAAAAGTCGGAAGTTCAAATTTTGACTACTACAGAAAGCCTGAAAAAAGTCATGGCTTTGCAAAGAGAGTCGCATTTTTTGCGTACTTTCCGCTTTTGATTCTATGGCTTGAAACCGACCTTAAAATTGCGTCGGGGTTTGATGTGCTCGGCGGTTTTGCTTTCACATTCCTGTTCACAATCGTGCTTTCGGCGGTACTTGTTTTGTTGTGTTCTTTTTCAATAGAACGAGCATATTCAACGATACCCTTTACAACCCCAAAGTTCATAAGAGGTTCTCCGCCGAAGAAATCCACTTCCAGGTTCACACGGTTGCCGGAATTGGCTACCAGGAAATCCAGTGCTTTTTTGCCGACCTCAAAGCTCATCAGCGCTCTTCTGCCATGATATTCGCCCTCTTCTGCGAAACAGTAACGGCAGGCGAGGTTACAGTCATGTGCAATATGAAGGCAGAGTGCTTTCACAACTGTCTGACGCTTCTTAAAATCAAAAATATAATTCTCATAAGGCATTAAAAATAATATTGCCTCCCCTAAGTACATTAACGAAATCACCAATGTATATCCTTTTTCTTTATTTTTATGAGAAAAGTAATTTTTAAATTCAATTAAGAATATACAAAATAAAATAAATATAATGTATTTTTCATTAAAAAGTTTATGCTCACCTAAATATTGAATCATCTTATCCTCCAAAATGTGTAGCTCTCCATATTCACACCTACCAAAAAATAAACTAGAAGCAGAGCAGGAAAGCTTCACAGCTCATACTTGATGCTGCTGAGATTATCATGGCTGAGGCAGAGGTATAGCACACAGCATAAAAGTGGAATAACTACAACATACAACTAAAGGTGGCAAATTGCCAACAACTTGTTGACGATTTGCCGCCTCTTATTTTCTTACCACTTTATAACACTGTGATACAATATTTTGCGATACTCTACGAGGTTTCTTCCGGACAGGTCTTTGTATTCTCTTTTTTCAGCAAAGCCGCTATTTCAAACCTGCGGCTATTTCGCCAGGTAATACCTAGTACTTAGTGGCAAGCCGCCACTAACCGTGCAATGGTTGCACCCTTGTAGCCCACATATAAACCAATAATCATAAAAAGTATCATACTACAGCTTTACTTCAATCACTTTTATACATATCATGAATCCTTAAATATTTCATGCTGCATCCCCGGAATAACTGATGCAAAACAATTCTACCTTCTCTAAAACTATTTTTCAACAAGACAACTACTAATCAGTTCTTCCAACATATCGTTGCTGGCATTTGCCGATCTGACACTGGCGGCTATCATCTCTTCTTTTGAAACATCGGTAAAATCAATTTCAAATCTACCATTGTTCAAGCATAACTGCTCAATGTATATTCTCTGAGTCCTTCCATTGCCTTCTCTAAACGGATGGATCATATTAATCTCCCCCAGATAATAAGCAAGTCTCTCGCTCATTTCTTCCTTATCGGTTATGTCAGCTAAGAAATTTTCCTTTTTCAGCTTACGATACAAATCATCAAACTGGCTTTCGATAAACTGCACCAAACAGAAAACGGTTCCTTTGGAAATATCAACCGTTCTCGTCTTGCCCGCCCAAGAATATACATCACTGAATAAATGCTTATGTATAGAACGAAGATGCTTAAAAGAGAAATCTCCAGTAACGCCTTGACCTACAAGTTCTGCCTGACGCACCGCTGAATAATCTCTTTCAGCCTCATGCAATGTATCTAAATCTCTTATATCCAGTTTATTCTTTAATACATTTGTTCCCGGATAACAGTACTTGGCATCCTGTTCATCCTCATAGAAATAATCATACTCTTGATCCTTCAACCTGCTTATTGGATACTCTGTATTTCTTATTTAATTCTGAAATTGCATCTGTAGCAGAAACTTTCTTGGTTAAGACATTTCTTACTCTTTGACGACATTCTGCATCAAATGGCATGCTTTCCATTTTGAAGCTGGATTCAATACTGCTTACTCTTCTATCAACTGTCATACGCGTATCCTTTCCCCTTTCCCTTTCACAGAAAGGTATTTGTTCTTCTTATAATATACCACAAAACGCTACATCTATACTACAAATTTCCGTATTCACTTTTCTTACCACTTTATACCACTGTGATACGATATTTTGCGATACTTTACAAGGTTTGCAAGCTAATCACTAAATACCTTCCAGTCCTTGTAAATCAAGCATTTCCGCCACTTTCTGTCATCTACTTCTCATCAACGACCTGGAAGATGAAAAACTTAAGATAATACGACTCCGGTACATTAGCTGAGTTGGCCCACAGTATCGGATGATCCGGTCCCTGTGTGCGGAACTCCACCTGGCGCAGCCTCTTGTGAGTTGCCTTTGCCGCTTCCTTGACCGTTTTTGCAAGCAGCTCCTGCGTCATGAAATGAGAGCATGAGCAGGTAGCCAGAAATCCACCATCCTTAACAAGCTTAAGTCCTTTCATGTTAATCTCGCGGTAGCCCTTTATCGCATTTTTGGTAGCCTCACGCGACTTTGTAAATGCCGGAGGATCCAGAATGACCACATCATATTTTTCACCATCTGCAGCGAGCCGTGGCAGCTCATCCAGCACATTTGCCACGCGAAACTTCACTGTGTCTGAGAGATTATTTCTCTTCGCATTTTCTGTAGCCTGCTTAACCGCATACTCTGATATATCAAGTCCTGTGACCTCACTTGCCCCCGCAATTCCTGCATTGAGGGCAAATGTGCCCATGTGCGTGAAGCAGTCGAGCACTCTTTTCCCCTTGCAGATGCGCTGCATAGCAAGCCTGTTATACTTCTGGTCTAAGAAGAAGCCTGTTTTCTGTCCATTTTCCACATCGACCATATAGTGAACTGCGTTTTCTACTATCTCCACATTTGTGTCAAACTCGGCTCCTATAAAGCCTTTTACCTTAGGAAGACCTTCTTTTTTGCGCTCATTTGCATCACTGCGCTCGTATACTCCACGAATATTTATTCCGTCCGCCGCCAGCACTTCCTTTAACAGTTCAACGATTTTCACCTTAAACTGCTCCATTCCAAGTGCAAGACACTCCACCACAAGCACATCTGCGTATTTGTCCACTGTAATACCCGGCAGGAAATCAGCCTCACCAAATATCACACGACAGCAGTTTAAATCAGGCACATTATCATTGCCTCCTGCCATCACCTGCTTGCGGTAATCCCAGGCATTTTGCACTCTCATCCTGAGGAAATTGTCATCAATCAGCTGGTCTGCTTTTCTTGTCATCATTCTGATACGGATTTTTGAATTCTGGTTTATGAAGCCGCGCCCCATCGGATATCCGTCGAAATCGTGCACCACAACAATGTCTCCGTTCGTAAAGGTGCCTGTGATTGTGTCTATTTCATTGTCAAAAATCCATGCGCCGCCTGCTTTTATAGTGCGTCCTTCGCCTTTTTTCAGTGTTACAATTGTATGATTTTCCATATTTGTTCCTCTTCTAAATTACTTCATTATTCCTTGCTAAAATCTGATTATATAGTTTATCTGAAATTCTATAGCCTTTAGAAATAAGTTTATCTGTCGACATTACATTTTAATTATATGAAATCCCGGCAATATTTACAATACACAAATATTTCTGCAAAACATGCCGATATATAAAAGTCTCTACCAGCATTTACCAACTTGTAAAATCCTCTCTAAAGTGATAATATAGAGAGTATAGGGTTTGTTATTTTTTTAACGTAGCTTTTTGCTACTATCATTTTAGGTATCTAAGGAGGATTTTATGAGCTTTTTAGAAGAGTACAAGCAGAAACTTGTCTCAGCAGATGAGGCAGTAAAGATTGTCAAATCAGGCGACTGGGTTGACTACGGCTGGTGCACAGGCACACCTGATGCCCTCGACAAGGCACTTGCTAGAAGAACTGATGAACTTAAGGATGTCAATGTACGTGGTGGTATTTTGCTTAAGCCACTTGCCATTTTCGAGCGTGAGGATGCCGGCGAGCACTTCACATGGAACTCATGGCACATGGGCGGTTATGAGAGAAAGCTTATCAAGAGAGGCTGTTCTTTCTACTCACCAATCCGTTACTCAGAGCTTCCTCGTTATTATAGAGATTCAACAACACCTGACGATGTCGCTATGTTCCAGGTTGCACCGATGGATTCACACGGATACTTCAACTTTGGTCCTAACGCATCTCACCTCGGTGCTGTATGCGAGACTTCAAAGAAAATCATCGTTGAGGTCAATGAAAACATGCCTCGCTGTCACGGCGGTTCAGAGGCCAATGTACATATTTCACAGGTTTCTTACATTGTTGAGGGTGACAACCCTGCAATCGGAGAGCTTGGTGCCGGTGGTCCTGCAACAGATGTAGACAAGAAGGTTGCAGAGCTTATCGTTGACCAGATTCCAAACGGTGCCTGTCTCCAGCTCGGTATCGGCGGAATGCCAAACGCAGTAGGCTCACTCATCGCTGAGTCAGACCTCAAGGATCTCGGTGTCCACACAGAGATGTACGTTGACGCATTCGTTGACATCGCAAAGGCCGGAAAAATCACAGGAGCAAAGAAAAACATCGACCGTTATCGTCAGGCTTACGGCTTCGGTGCCGGAACCAAGAAGATGTACGATTACCTCGATGAGAATCCTGAGCTCATGAGTGCCCCGGTAAGCTACACAAATGATATCAAGAATATTGCCGCACTTGACAATTTCATCTCAATCAATAACTGTGTAGACCTTGACCTCTACGGACAGATCAGCTCAGAGAGCTCAGGCACAAAGCACATCAGTGGTGCCGGCGGACAGCTTGATTTCGTTCTCGGTGCTTATATGTCAAACGGTGGAAAGAGCTTTATCTGCTGCTCTTCAACTTTCACCGACAAGCAGGGCGTAGTTCACTCACGTATCCGTCCTACTCTTGTAGATGGTTCTGTCGTTACTGACACAAGAGCCAACACTCACTATATCGTTACAGAGTATGGTATGGTAAATGTAAAGGGTCTTTCTACATGGCAGAAGGCTGAGGCAATCATCTCTGTTGCTCATCCTGATTTCCGTGATGAGCTCATCAAAGAGGCTGAGAAGATGCACATTTGGAGAAGATCTAACAAATAATTAACTTTGTATATGATTTTTACAATAAAAGCGGTTTCAGGACGCAATGTCCTGAAACCGCTTTTGTGTTCTTAATCCGTCCCACAAACTATATTTTCAAAAAGTTAAAGCACCTCTTTTAGCACTTCCTCAATATCGCTCTTTGCTGCCTTGACAGAGCCCTGCACCATAACCGGCTTACCGCCGCCTCTGGCACCCAGCTTATTTCTCAGTGCTGCGGCAACTGTATTGCAGTCTGCATTCTTGCTTCCGATAATAAAGCTATAGCCTGCCTCATCATTTCCTGTAAAAAATGCACTAAAACCACTATATTTCTCCACAAGGCCATTGACGCAATTTCTTGCTGTATTCGTATCAATGCCGTCCTCAAACAATACTGCATTGTCCGTATCAGCAGGAAGCTCTGCTACCTTATAATCCAAAAGCGCTGACTTTGCAGTGCCAAGCTCTGACTTAAGTGACTGGTTTACTGCCTTAAGCTTTGTGACGTTATCCACAATAGCCTCCTGATTTGTGGTAAATATCCCCATGAGCTCTGAGATAATGTCGCACTTTTGTCTGAAAGCCTCCAGTGCCCTGAAACCACAAAGGATGCTGATTCTGACGCCTCCTTTATAATTCTGATAATTCATAACCTTAAGCATGCCAATCTCGCCGGTGCGCTTCACATGCGGCGCACAGCATGCACACACATCATACCCTGGCACTGTCACTATTCTGACCTGTCCTTCAATCTCGATTTTGCTTCTGTACTCCAGCTGCGCAAGCTCATCCCTTGACGGATATGTCACCTCTATCGGAATATTTTTTGAAATGGCTACATTTACCTCATGCTCCACCTCTGCTATATCCTCCGGTGAAATCACTCCACTGAAATCCATTGTCACTACAGAATCACTCAGATGAAAGCCCACATTCTCAAAACCAAACCTGCGGTGGACAATTCCCGAAAAAATATGCTCTCCACTGTGCTGCTGCATATTGTAAAAACGATGCTGCCAGTCTATTTTGCCATGTACGTGGACGCCTGCTGCAAGCTCTACTTTCTCAGAAGCGCACTCCATGCCTGTAATCTGTCCATCAGTCTTCTTTTCTGTCTGAGCCTCTTCTTTGCCCATTATGCAGCAATCACCTGCGGAAATATCCACCGTATGAGTAATGACTCCATTCTTAATCTGCACATCAACGACACTGTAGCCACCAAGTATTCCCATGTCCGGGCTCTGTCCGCCCTCCTCCGGGAAAAATAAAGTCTGATTTAATATTATATCAAACTGCTTATCATCTGCCTTGTTCGGCTCGCAAGATATAATATCTGCCTCAAACTCTATGGCATATGCATCCCTGTCGTAAAGTTTAATTGTTTCTGTCATACTCATACTGCTTGTTCCTCTCGCTCTATATTCTTACGCATCATTGCTATGTCCTATTATAGCGCATTCATAATTCATATGAAACCCCTAAATCTGGTTTCCCACAATCCTGTAGTATGCTCTCGAAGTAATCTTGAAAACAATATAGTATATGACCATAAACACCAAAAGCGTAGCAACCATACAGACCACAATAAGCTTAACATCCGTAAGATTGAACATGACAAGCAGTCTGCGAAGCAGAGGAAATGCTGCTGCAAGATGACACGCGGCAAGTATAATAGGCAGGAAAAATACCATACGCACCTGTGAAGTAATGGATTTCTTCACCTCGTCATTGCTCATGCCCACCTTCTCCATAATCTCATAGCGTGCTTTGTCATCATAGCCCTCTGAAATCTGCTTATAGAAAATAATCATCACAGTAACCATAAGAAACATCGTTCCAAGGAATATTCCGATAAAGAACAGGCCACCATACAATACATAAATCTGTTCTCTGTTTGCATCACGGCTTTCCTCATAGAAGCCTGACACATCTGATTTTACACTATTTTCCTCAAAATGCTTATCCAGAGCCTTTGCCACAGCAAGCTTATCCTCACTGCTGCCATACAGATTATAATCAATTTCATTGTTGAGCATAGTCGGCACACTATCCTCTCCCAGCGAGCTGTTCAGGTTAAATATCTCTGCAAGTGTTGCCTTGCTGTCTACCACTACATAGTACACACCACTATACATAGAGGACATATAGCTGTCTTTACTTACAGCAGTTTTTTCTGCCGCAGCTACTTTAAATTCTTTGCCCAACAGATTAATTATATCGCCATTAAACTTTTCCGTTCCATAAACAGCCACCGAACCGGTATCAAGCTGTGGGATTTTTTTATTCAGCCTCTCTTTAAAGCCGGTCTCCATCTCATCAATTTCATCTCCTGTGACAAAATACAACAGGGAAATATCGTTATCGTAACTTAACACCGGCTTAAACTCTGTCCCCTCTCTAAACACTGTCCAGCTAAAATAAGTGTAGCTTTTGCTGTCTTTAACATTACAAGCAGAGTCAGCTATTATTTTATCCGAATCTGCAGCAGCTTCTTTAAGTGCATCATCCAGATTCACATCAGCCGGCACTTCCTTATACCAGCTATATACACTGATATCCGAAGGATATCTCTGCTTAAGTTCTCCCTCCATGCCCGCATACATGCTCACGGTTGTGGAAACAACAACCAACACCATTGTGGAAAGAACGCATATACTTGCTAGTCCGCCCGCATTCTGCTTCATTCTGTAAATCATTCCTGAAACCGCCGCAAAATGCTTTTTATTATAGTAAAACTTCTTGTTTTTCCTGAGTGCCTTAAGTATCACAATGCTTCCTGAAATAAATAAAAGATACGTTCCGATGATGACAAGCAGCACTGCGACAAAGAACAGTGAAAGCACCTGAAGAGGGCTCTTTGTGGTAATCGCAATATAATATCCCCCGGCAAGACAGCCTAGTCCGATTATAGCGATAAGCCATTTGCTCTTCGGCTCTTTCTCACCGACATTGCCACCGCGAAGCAGCTCTATCGGATTAGCAAGCTTCACCTGCATCAGGTTATAGATGAGAGTAAGAAAATACAGCACTCCAAAAATAAGTATTGTATTTACGACAGCGCCAGTAGATACAGCGAAATCAATTTGTGCTTTAATATTTATAATCCTATAAAGAAACATAATCATCAGCTTGGAAAATAAAATACCGGCTATGATTCCAGATACTATTGCTGCGAGTGCTACGGTAAGTGTCTCAATTATCAAAACTCTCGCGATATGACGCTTTTCCATGCCAAGAATATTGTATATTCCTACCTCTTTCTTGCGCCTTTTGATGATAAAGCTGTTTGTATAAAACAGAAATATATATGAAAAAACCGCTATTGTTCCGCATCCAAGCCCCATTATCGACGCCAGTGCATCCGCGCCCGGCACCTTGCCAAGTCCCTTTGAGTTGTTTAAAAACATCATCACATAAAGCATGGCTATCATGACCATTCCCGATATAATGTAAGGCATATAAAGAGTCTTATTATTTTTTATATTTGTAAATGCCAGCCTGCTATATATTTTATTCATGCTTCTCACCACCTGTCGTAATCAGCATAAGTGCATCCTGAATCTTCACATAGAGCTCGTCATTTGTAAGATTGCCACGGTAAATCTGATGAAACACCTGACCGTCCTTTATGAAAAGCACCCTGTTGGCATGACTTGCAGCCTTTGTGCTGTGTGTCACCATGAGAATGGTCTGTCCGTCCTCGTTTATCCTGTTGAACAGCCTAAGCAGACTGTCTGTTGCCTTTGAATCCAGTGCTCCTGTTGGCTCATCTGCCAAAATTAATTCGGGATTTGTTATTATCGCACGTGCCACTGCTGCCCTTTGCTTCTGTCCTCCTGACACCTCATATGGATATTTATTAAGCAGCTTTTCAATTCCAAGCAGCGAAGCTATAGGTGCAAGCCTTTTTTCCATATCCCTATAGTCCACACCTGACAGCACAAGTGGTAAAAAGATATTGTCCTTCAGTGAAAAATTGTCAAGCAGATTAAAATCCTGAAATACGAAGCCCAGATGCTCACGTCTGAAGGCAGATATCTCCTTTTCCTTCAATGAGACAAGGTTCTTTCCATTTAAGAGTACCTCTCCCGCTGTCGGCTTATCAAGTGCCGCGAGAATATTTAAAAGTGTCGTCTTTCCTGAGCCGGACTCTCCCATGATTGCCACATACTCACCTTCCTCTACAGAGAAATTGATGTTTTTCAATGCCTGTACCTGATTGCCACCAAATCTGGTGGTATATATTTTTTTGAGGTTACTTACTTCTAAGATTGCCATTTCAATGCTCCTTCGCGATTATTTCTACAATGTTATTTAAGCTTATATTTTTGTTACCTTTATTTTTAATATGACGTCATAATCGGCTTCACAACTTACATTGTTGATGCTTCATGTAATTATAATAACAAAAGACCGGAATGTATGCTATCGAATCAGCTTACATTTCGACCTCGTATCTTACATTTTTGTAAGAAATTAATTTGTAGTTGACAAATAACCTCACATGTATTATTGTATTAATCAAATAATACAGCAGTACAAAAGCAGGTGAAATGATGGAATGGAATTTTAACAACGAAACACCCCTATACCTACAGATCATAGACCGGTTCAAGATGGATATTGCAAACGGCAGCCTAAAGCCAGGTAACAAAGTTCCATCCGTAAGAGAGCTGGCATTGTCAGCCGGTGTAAATCCAAACACCATGCAAAAGGCTCTATCTGAGCTTGAGCGTGACGGGTATCTGGAGTCGAGACGTACCTCAGGCAGATTTGTCGCAGACATGGGAAATCAGGCTGACTCACTAAAAAATGATCTGGCACATAAGCTGTGCAGTGAGTTTTGTGAAGGGATGTCAAAGGTTGGTTTTACACCTGAACAGTCCCTTACGGTGTATGAAAATTATCTTAAAAGTTTAAAAAAGGAGTGATGTAAATGGCAGAACGTATTGAAATCAAAAGTCTAAGCAAAAACTATAAGAGCCATAAAGTTATCGAAAATATGAATGTGACTTTTCCCGGTGGAAAGATTATCGGCATCCTTGGTCCTAACGGCAGTGGTAAAAGTACACTGATAAAGATGCTTGCCGGAGTATTGCAGCCAAACACGGGGCAGATACTGATAGACGGTGAGCCTGTCGGAGTAAAGAGCAAGGCTATGGTATCATATCTTCCTGAGCGGACATATCTTAATCCGTCAAAAAAGGTGAGTGATATCATTGCATTTTTCAAGGATTTCTATGCTGATTTCTCACCTGAGCGTGCAAATACCATGCTTGAGAAATTCGGAGTTGATCCACAGGCAAAGATCAAAAACCTCTCAAAAGGTATGCGTGAAAAAGTACAGATCGTGCTTGTAATGAGCAGGGATGCAAAGCTTTATCTGCTCGATGAACCTATGGGCGGTGTCGATCCTGCCGCAAGAGACTATATTTTACGCACAATAATCGAAAACTATAATGAAGATTCAACAATTCTTATCACAACTCATCTTATAAGTGATATAGAAAAAGTACTCGATGATGTGGTATTTATCAGAGATGGCGGTATTTTCCTAAACGATTCCGTAGACAATATCCGCACTAATTACAAGAAAAGTGTTGATGAGCTTTTCAGGGAGGTGTTCGCATGCTGTTAAAATTAATTAAATATGATTTCAGGGAGCAATTCAGGGAGCATATCGGACTTTATGCACTGGTGTTTGTGTCAGCCCTGACAGAAATAATTTTGGATAGCTTTGAATTTGATCTTGTATCAGTATTTTTCTGGGCACTGCATAGCCTATCAGTAATCGCCATGCTGATCTGCAGCTTTGTGATCATAGTTCTTTACTTCAGACGCAATCTGTTAAAAGACGAAGGCTACCTCATGAATACGCTGCCTGTCGAGCCATGGAAGCTGTATGTGTCAAAATTCCTGACAGCTTTTGTACTTTTTATACTCGATCTGATAATTGCTGTTTTAACATTTTCTATAATGAACCATGGCTTTGCATGGATTAAAGATATTATAGGAAGTATGTCTGATGAGTTTGCCAATGCCGGATTTACAATGAGTCCTGTTGTAATGTTTGGCAGTATTGCAGTAATATCCCTGCTCTACACGATCTCTATATTGTTTTTCAGCCTTACTACCGGCTACAGGGCAAATGGAAGCAAAGATGCTAACTCTGTGCTTACTTTCATCATACTTTATGTGATCGGTCAGGTCGCAAATATTATAGTGATGATTTTTACATTTTTTATTCCGCTGTCATCAAAGGGATCTATCACTTACATTTTAAATGTATTAAACCATCAGGAGGTTGCAGGTCTTATGAACAGAGTAGTCATCGGTGCACTTGCCGTATCGCTGCTTCTCACAGTGGTGTATGTCGCAGGCTCGATATACAATATGACAAAGAAACTTAATCTGGAGTAGCAAAAAGAGGATTGGCACAGATGTGCTGATCCTCCTTTTATCTACAGATTTTTAATTACCTCGACTCTTGTGACAACGCCCTGCTTCACATTATCAACTCTGAGCGCACAATCCTGGTAATACACACAGGCTCCGATTGACACATTTTTACCCTCATCCTGCAATTTTTCGCTTATCACATCTCTAAGCAGCTTTGTCTTTTCCTCCGGTATATTTGTTCCGGAAATAAAATTTGCCCTCGCTACCGTCTGGCTGCCACGGCATATCATGTGGTCTGCCTCATCAAAGCTGCAGAAAAGAAATTTTCTGATGGCAAAAAGCGCCGCTATCGCACCTATTCCGACAAGTGTCTCATATACATTGAGATGCTCCACGATCATCTGCCTGGCTGTCGCAAACAAAAGCACCTCTATGATCGTGCCCGGCTTATGAGTACAGAGCATTTTCACAAACTCCACGCCGATTGCAAGCGACATGATATATTCCATGTAATACTCCAGTTTAATTTTATCATGCCATATATCAAAAAAGCACTGCCCTATAAGCTTTATAATAAGCACCACTATCACAAACACCAGTACTGCCGACAGAAAAAGTTCCACGTAGGCTGCTACATTTTTCATTGTTTTTCTCAGGAATTGCTTCATTATCATTTATTCCTCTCTTTTTTAGTTACCGGCAATAATCTTTTTTATTGCAGTAATTTATTTTAATATCCTATGGAAATGATTATCATACTATTCTAATTTCATATATCTAAAAGCTCCCACATAATAGTCAAATTATGTGAGAGCCTTTGCGCGAAAAATTATATTTTTTTATGTTTTCTCCCGCATTCTGCGGGTATATATTTTGCCAGAATACTTTCATGGCAATTGGGTTCTAAATAAATTTGATACCAGGCTCCGGCAACTATTTGATGAATCCTACCTGCTTGCAGATTTCCTCTGTTGCTGCATCTTTTTTCTTGTTGAACTCAACTTTCTGCTGCTCGAACCAGTTGTTACCCTCTGCATCTATAGATACGATAAGTGGGCCAAACTCTTTCACACGGCAGTTCCAGAGTGTCTCAGGCATTCCGAGATCTCTCCACTCTGCGCGGACGATTTCCTCAACCTCTGTTGCGGCTACTACTGCATTTCCTGCCGGGAATACACAGTGAATGGCACCGAACTCTTTACATGCACGCTCTGTATTCTCTTTCATACCACCTTTTCCGATGATAACACGTACGCCGGTCTCTTTTACAAACTCGTACTCGAATTTCTCCATACGCATACTTGTTGTCGGTCCAACAGATACCATCTCAAATTTGTCATTCTCGAGTGGACGGATGATCGGTCCTGCATGGAAAATAGCATTGTTTCTTACGTCTACCGGAAGTTCTCTTCCCTCCTCAACGAGACGTCGGTGTGCTACGTCACGGCATGTTGTCATGCTTCCATTTAAGTATACAATATCTCCGATTTTTATTCCTTTAAGATCCTCTGCTGAGATTGGTGTTGTTAAAATTGTTTTTCCATTAATTCTCTCTACCATTATAATTCCACCCCCGAATGTGTTGTGATTGTATAGTTAAGGTCCTTATCAAAAACAATGTGTCCGCGTCTGTGGCTCCAGCAGCCTACGTTTACGGCTACACCGATTGTAGATGGATGACGGGCTGTGTTCTCGATATTTACACCCATTACTGAGTATTTTCCGCCCATTCCCTGAGGTCCAAGGCCGATAGCATTGATACCATCCTCGAGAAGTTTTTCCATCTTTGCGGCTCTCTCGTTCTCATTGTGAGATCCGATTGGACGCATGAGTGCTTTCTTTGATAAAAGTGCTGCTGTCTCAACAGATGTTGCTACACCTACACCTACCAGGAGAGGTGGGCATGCATTTAAACCATAAGTAGTCATAACATCCATTACGAATTTTGTAACTCCTTCATAGCCCTCTCCAGGCATAAGTACCATAGCTTTTCCCGGAAGTGTACATCCACCTCCTGCCATGTATGTGTAGATCTCACATTTGTCACTGTTTGGCACGATATCCCAGAATACTGTAGGTGTTCCTTTTCCAACGTTCTTGCCTGTGTTGTACTCATCGAAAGTCTCAACACTGTTGTGACGAAGAGGAGCCTCAAATGTAGCTTTTACAACTGCCTCTTTTAAAAGTCCCTCAAGCTCATCAATAAGTGGGAATTTTGTTCCACATTTAACCCAGAACTGAAGTACTCCTGTATCCTGGCAGCTTGGGCGGTTAAGTTTTACCGCAAGCTCCTGATTTCTAAACATTGTATCATAGATTGTTTTTGAAAGAGGACTGTCCTCTTTGTCACGGAGTTCTGTCAGTTTTGCAATGACATCATCCGGTAATTTTTTTGCTATATGAGCGATAAAATTTGCCATATAGGTGGTAAGCTGTTCTACCTGTTTCTCGTTTGACATAGTTTTTCCTCCTAATATAAATCTTGTAAATAATTAAATATTAATTTATTGTTTACCCACTCCCATCCGTTCTTATGGGAAGAACGGATAGAAAATCGGCAGTAAGACCATACTTACAATGGTCGCCACTACTATAAGTGGAATACCGGCCTTTGCATAATCCTTGAAGGTGTATCCTCCGGCTGTAATGACCATTGTGTTGGCAGGCATACCGATAGGTGTGGCGTATGCACATGAACCACCGATAACACATGCCATAAGTACTGCACTCGGGTCAGCTCCAATCTCTGTGGCAATTGATACGCAGATTGGAACCAAAAGTGCTGTGGTGGCGGTATTTGACATAAAGTTCGTAAGTACACAGCAAAGCATGAACACTACGAATGTGAGAACGTATGGTGATGGATTTTTGCCAAGTATACCGATAACCGCTGTTGCGATTTCTTCGCCTGCCCCGGTCTCCTGAAGCGCCGCTGCAAGTGAAAGAGTTCCACCAAATAAGAAAATGGTTTTCAAATCTATTGATTTAAGTGCGTTTTTCTCACTAATAACGCCTGTAATGATAAGGGCAAGTGCTCCGACACAGCCGATGACACAAAGCTTTATGCCAATCTTGTCCTCGAAAATCATTCCCAAAAGTGTAAGGATTAAGATAATCAATGACATCATCTGTTTCCATTTAGGCACATTTGAAAAATCCTTCTGCTCATCATATGAGCTTTCCGTACTGCCCTGCTTTTCAGGCAGGAATTTGTATCCTATAAATGCAAAGTACAGAATACCTGCTATAAGTATCGGAAGTCCTACCTTTGCATACTCGAAAAATCCAAAGCTAAGTCCAATCTCTCCCATAGCTGATTGTGCTATGAGATTTCCCGGTGCACCGATGAGAGATAAATTTCCACCCATGGCTGCTGCAAAAACAAGTGGCATAAGAAGTCTCGATCTCGAGTATCCTGATTTTGCTGCAATTCCGATAACTACCGGAATGAGAACTGCTGCAGTTCCTGTGTTTGAAAGTACTCCGCTCATCAGTCCCACAATCACCATGATTGCTATGATAAGCTGCCTCTCTGTTTTGGCGAAGTGTGTGACCACTCCTCCAATTTTGTTTGCCATACCGGTTTCAAACAATGCTCCTCCGACGATAAACATCGCTACGAAAAGAATTACGTTGCTGTCGATAAATCCCGAAAAGGCTGTTTTCCAATCAAGTACTCCTGTGACAACAAGACCGACACATACTATCATGGATGTAACCCCAAGTGGAATCTTTTCCCACACGAACATCACAACGGCAAACAATAAGAATAAAAGTGTTATTGTTGCTGGACTCATATCATTTTCCTCCTCCGTTTATTATTTGATATTTGATATTGTATCCAATTTCTAAGTTTAAGATATAACAAAAAACCGAAATCGTCAATACCTTTTTGACAATTTCGGCAATTTATATATATTCCACCTATTCAATTTGTGCATCTATTACAAGTAATGTGTTAAATTAATAACTTACATCTACACATAATATGTCAGCATATCATCACGACTACGCATGATATGCTCATACATCCTCCGCTGTGCAAGCTGCACATCATGAGCCTTGATTGCTTCGTATATAGCCTCATGCTCCTTTATAGAAATGCCCGCATATTCCTCCTCTGTGACCATGCTGCCCATTGAAAGTCCGTTCCACAGTTCTGCGATCATATTTTGCATCTTTTTGTTGCCGGATGCTGCCCAGATTTCACTATGAAACTCACGGTTTAAATCCGCATATCTGCTATAATCTCCGGAAGCCGTCATCTCCCTTGCATCCAGGTATGACTGCTCTATCTTGCTGATATCGATATCAGGTGAAGCAGCAAAACCTGCACATGCGCCCTCGAGTATGCCTCTAATCTGATAGTGCTCCCTTATGTACGTCTCTGTAATTCCAAGTACTATTGCTCCCTTATTCGGTCTTAGCTTGATAAGTCCGTCATGCGCTAATATCTGAAAAGCCTCACGCACGGGAGTTATAGATACATTAAGCTGCTGCGCTACACTTTCCAGTGTAAGATTTTCTCCCTCTTTTAGCTGTTTTGACAAAATTGCCTTGCGCAGCTCCGATGCTACACGCTCCTTCGCTGACGGAATCTTTATCGGTTTAAGTCCTATCATAATTACTTTTTCCTCTTGTTATCTTTTAATTTTATATGCTTCCGAATCATCTGTCATTATTCAGTATAAAATAAGTCACCAATTACCTGCTGCTTTCTTCCCTCTCTGCTATAACAGCCTCACAAAGACTTCCAAAATATTCTCCCAAAAGTTCTCTGACAATATTTATATCCTTATCCGAATATGCCTCTGCTATTTTCGATAACAGCTCAAGTCTTCGCGCATTTTCCCTGCCTGCTGCCGTCTCTTCAACCGCAAACCTGATATAGCACCAGAGACCATTTTCAAGAATATGTGTAAAATACTCGTTATGACTATTGGATATAATTGTCTCATGAAACTGCAGCTCTGCAGACAATTTTTCATTTATAGCAGATGGCTCATGTACGCAATTGGGCTGCTCACTGTTATCACTGACCACTTTATCCCACAAACATATACCAGACTGCAGCATGCCCTTTAGCAGTTTTATCTCCACATCTGAAAGCAGCTCATAGATTTCCGTTATCACCTCGTCCGAAAAATCAGCCACCACCACATGCCTTGTTGCCAGTCGCTTTGCCAATCCCTGCGACTCAAGTATCTGCAATGCCTCCCTGATTGGTATTCTCGAATAACCGAGACTATCCGCAAGCTCTTCCTGTCGCAATGGCACTCCTGATGACATACGTCCTGATAAAATTTCATTCTGAATAGCTTCCGCTATATAATCACATACTCTTTTATTTCTCATAATATATTATTATATCTGATTTTGGATACAATTTCCAGTCAAACTTATTACACCGATTTATCCTAATCTCTCGTATCTGCATAATCCAGATCAAACCCTATCCACACCTTAGTTCCTTTTCCAATCTCTGACTCCATGCGGATTGTATGCCCCAGCTTGTCTGCCATCTGCCTGCACAGATAAAGCCCAATTCCTGTAGCCTTCTTATCGGCATGACCATTGTAGCCTGTGTAGCCCTTTTCAAAAACGCGTGGCAGATCCTCGGCTTTGATTCCTATTCCGGTATCCTTTATTGTAATAAAAAACCGGTCTTTTTCCTCTGCAGTTTCTATTGTAACAACCCCCTGCGGTGTATATTTTATGGCATTTGAAAGTATCTGTTCCAGCATAAATGCAATCCATTTTCCGTCAGTATATACCACCTGCCCGGTTCCTGAATAATTTATCCCAATATGCCTTCGTATCATAATTTTTGCATATTTTTTAATGGTATCACGTATGACACCATCCACACTGACTTTTTCAAGCACAAAATCATTTTCGGTGCTGCTCACACGCTGATACTGCAAAGCCATACTGACATATTCCTCTATGCGGAACAATTCGTCCTCAAACGAGTCCATGTTATCTGACAGCTCTGTGAGTGCAGCCTGCTGTTTCAAAGCAGCATTTAATCCGGCAGCACCGATATTCCCACCGGTCATATCGCCTATATGGCACTGACTCTGTTCATCATCACATATAAGCTGCCCAAGCGCCTCCCGCTCTGCCTCAAGCAGTAGTTTCATAGCCGATATCGGAGTCTTTATCTGGTGCACCCACATAGCGTAATAATCTCTCATCTGTGATTGTCTGATTGCAGCACTGCTTTCTGACTCACTTCTTGCAATACTTTGATTTTCCAGCAGCCGATGATAAAGTATCTCCACATCATCTGTTGCTTCCGGAAGCTGTGCCTGTTCCTCAACCGGACGATTTAAAGCATTGCTTAGAGCTTTTACCTTGCTGCTATATCTGAAAAATCCAACCAAAACTGTTATCAGAAGAAGTATTGCATCAAGCACTGCCGCATACACCAGATCCTGTTTGCGCGCACCAATCAGGTACATGTAAAGCAAATGGATACATGACATTGTGACTATCATCAGAATCCATATATAGTTTTGTTTTATAAAATTTGTCAGATGCGGTTTGTTTTGTATTTTTGCCATGACCTCTCACCCCAGCCTGTACCCAAGCCCCTTTTTTGTGACAATAAAGCTCTCAAGCCCTATAGAATCCAGCTTTTTACGCAGCCTGTTGACGTTCACCGAAAGTGTATTCTCGTCCACATACGCATCACTCTCCCACAGCTTTTCCATTAGAAGGCTGCGTGATACAATCCTTTCTTTGTTGTCAAAAAGTGTCTGCAATATTTTGAGCTCATTCTTCGTAAGCTCGAGCCTTTTGTCGTCATAGGTTATGGTGGCATCAGATATATTGAGCATGGCGCCATTATGCTCCAAAACACTGTTGTTTGCGCCAAAATCATAGCAGCGCCTGATGATAGCCTGTATCTTTACAGTCAGCACATCGAGGTCAAACGGCTTTGCTATAAAGTCGTCTGCCCCCATACTGACTGCCATCACTATATTCATATTATCAGCAGCGGATGACAGGAAAACCACAGGAACCTTTGATACCCTTCTGATTTCCGTACACCAGTGATACCCATTGTAAAACGGCAGACCGATATCCATAAGCACAAGATGCGGATCAAATGATGCAAATTCTGACATTACAGCATCAAATTTCTGCACTACATGCACATCATAATCCCATTTTTCCAAATGTCTTCTGACAAGCTTTGCTATGGTCTCGTCATCCTCAACCAAAAATATTCTATACATTATTTTCCGCTTTCTTCCATGATAATCTCAGCCGCATCGATGATGAGCTGTGATGCCTTCATACGAAGTAAATCCGGCTTGAGCTGTGCCTTTGGAAGCACCTGCTTTACAACGTCAACAGGCTGACCATACTTCTGTGAAATAAGCTCATACTGCTCATCCATCTCCTCGTCAGATACAGTGATATTTTCCACTCTGATGATTTCATCGAGAACAGCCTCAAGCTTTACCTGCTTCTGTGCTACAGGCTTGAGCTCGTCCTTTAAGCTATCCATAGTCTTGCCTGTCATCTGAAGATACTGCTCCATAGCCACACCCTGCTGTGCAAATGATGCTGCCATCTGCTGAAGCTGCATATTTACCGCTGTCTCTACTGCCTGTGGCGAAACAAGGCATGAGCTGCTCTCAAGAATCTGGTCATAGAGCTTTTCTCTTGCCGCATCAGCCTTTCTTGCCTCTACCTGGTACTCAAGATACTCGTTGATATATTTCTTTAAATCCTCCACTGACTGTACCTCAGGGAAATTGAGAGATGCTGCAAACTCATCGTTCAGCTCTGCTTCCTTCTCATTGTAAATCTCGTGCAGCTTAACCTTGAAAACAACCGCTTTGCCTGCAAGCTCCGGCGCATGATACTGCTCAGGGAATGAGAGATTGATGTCTCTGTCCTCACCGATTTCCATGCCTACAAGCTGCTCCTCAAAGCCCGGAATAAAAGAGCCTGAACCGATTCCCAGAGGATATTTCTCAGCCTTTCCGCCCTCAAACGCAACTCCGTCCTTAAAGCCCTCGTAGTCTATTACTGCCGTGTCACCCATCGCTAACGGGCCTGTTTTCTGCTCTCTGACAGGATTTCCTGAAAGAAGTGTCGCTATCTGTGAATTAACATCCTCCTCTGTATATGCAATATAAGGGATGTTTGCCTTTAATCCTTTGTAATTTCCTAATACGATGTCCATGATTATACCTTTCTTTTATGTGTATTTATATCTGCTTAACGAAGCTGTTATATGCAAATAGTATACACTAGTTACCAAATAAAGCCAATAAAAACTCAACTCTTTCCAGGCTTTTATATATTCTAAATATTT
>ERZ780046.390-NODE-390-length-19409-cov-10.437171_pt1 | contig 19409 bp, 16 predicted proteins | sample MGYA00511848_ERZ780046 | MGnify/ENA primary metagenome ERZ780046 (study PRJEB29588, sample SAMEA2147983) | human gut metagenome | biome: human gut; feature: human-associated habitat; material: faeces | place: Denmark | collected 2008/2010 ...
TCACCTGCCTTTCAAAATTTGCACCTAAGCTTTTCACTTAGGAACGAGTCGCACCAAAAAAGTAATCGTGAATCAGAAAATTGTGGCGGGCAAAGTCTTTGTCCTGCACCTGATACGCCCCGAACGGCACATTGCCGATGGCAAGGTCGAAGAAATCCTTTCGATCCGTTTTCTCAAAGCCGGTGACAGCGATGTCCGCCTGCGGATAAAGATACTGCGCAATCCTGCCGGTGATGCTGTCCAGCTCCACGCCGTACAGCCTGCTGTTCTGCATGCTTTCCGGCAAAAGACCGAAGAAATTGCCAACACCGCATGACGGCTCCAGAATGTTGCCGGTATGGAAGCCCATCTGCTCCACGGCGGAGTAGATCGCACGAATCACGGTCGGCGATGTGTAATGTGCGTTCAGTGTGGATGCTCGCGCCATTTCGTATTCTTCCGGGGTCAGCGTATATTTCAGTTCCCGGTATTCATCTGCCCAGGCCGCGTTTCGTTCATCGAACGCCTGCGGAATACCGCCCCAGCCCACATACTGAGAAAGCACCTCCTGATCTTCAGGAGATGCCTGCCGATGTTCCTTCTCCAGTGTTTTCAGCGTGCGGATCGCGCGCATGTTGTTTTCAAACTTGGTCTTCTGACCGCCTTCACCCAGGTGATCATCCGTGATCCGATAATTGACCGCAGGCTCAGAAGCAGTCTCCTGTCCCGGCGGAAGTTCCATCTCCGGGCTTTCTTCCGTCTGCACCTGCTCCAGCGGTTCTGTCCTGAAGGGCAGGTTCCGCTCATCACGGTCCAGCAGCGGCCCCAGAATGCTCTTGCTTTCCGCACGGAAAATCGGGTAAACCATTTCCGGATCGCGGAAGGTGACATCATAAAAGCGGAGACCGTCCACCGTGAATGGGCGTCCATCCAGATAGATCGTATCGCCGGGATGCAGATCATACGCAAAGGGCGGTTCCTGCGGCGGTCTCTGGGGATGCCGGGGAGGCGGCATCGGGTCATCCAGCGTCAGGTCAATGGTGACTTCCCTCATAGCGGGAATCCCGTCATGTTCAGGAATGCGGCGTTCACCGGGCTGAAGGGGCGGAATATCCGGTTTTTCAGCGGAGGCTTCCTCAGCCGCTATCGCAGCTACATCGGCCTCCACCTGCTGAATGAATGGATTCCGGGCAAGCGCTTCCGGATCGACCACTTCGCCGTTCACAATGCCGTTTCGTGCAAGCTCTTCGCGGATCGCGTCAGGATCAATGTCATCCAGAGGGTCTGCCTCATCCGGCGCTTCCTGCACATCGGTCGTATCAGACGCTTCCGGCACTGTTTCATCGTCAACAGGCGCGACAGGCTGATACGCAAAGCGAGGAACAGGCACGGGCAGATCCTGGCCGGCCAGTGCGCTGCGCATCTCATCCAACTGCTGCCTTTCCGCGTCATCCAGATAGTTTCCGCTTTCGACCAGCCTGCGGACATGCTGTTCCACAGCAGGCCAGCGCAGCTTCATTTCCTCCTGAAAGCCCCGACGGGTCAGCCGGAGTCCCTGACCGTTGTAGTCCACGAAGCCGGAGGAGCCATCCAGGTAGGTGTGGCTGTGCCCGCCAATGCCGTATTCCTCTTTCAGGAATTCCTGCGCAGCCTTGGGCGTAGGCTGACTGTCATACAGGGCGGCAATCCGAAGCCGGCCGCCTGCAAAGCCGGAACCGCGCCGAAGGACATGATCAATCTCTTCGTCAGAAACAGAAAATGCAGAGGGCTTTGCCTCTGCACGGGGTGGTGTTTCCAGTATTTCCGGTTCCTGATCCTGTCGGTCGATTTCTTCAATCTGCTCCGCTTCAGTAGGAAACTCAAAGCCGATCTGGACTGTTTCCGGCTCGCGATACCTCAGGCGTAGATCAGTTCCGTCAGGATCATTTCCTCGGCCTGATTCTTCAGGCTGTTCATCGCTCCGACCCAGGCCATCTGATCCTGGGCCTTCAGCTCCTCCGTCACGCCCTGCTGCTTCGTCAGCAGGCTCATCAGGCTCTCCAGCCTGCCGTGCGCCGTCGTGTCGATCTCCTGGAGATGCTCCATCAGCTTGCCGCTGAGGATCAGCCTCGTGTACAGGCCGGGCCGGTTCTGCTCCAGGTACTGCTGCCTCATGATCCCGTACTTGCCCAGGGGGCTGCGTTCCGCTTCGGTCAGGCCCATGTCCGGCAGAAGGTAATCTCCGTTCCTCTTGTAAATCAGTTCGCTCATGGTTCATGCTCCTTTCAGTCATTCTGACGGTCGTTTCAATCTGGCGCAGAATCTGGCCGCTGATCTCACTGACAGCCTTGCCAAGCTCTGCAACGGTAGCGGGGGTATTCCAGTCCAGCACCTCTGTGAAATCCTCCCGGAACAGCTCCGGATCCAGTCCGCACCGGGTCTGGATGCTGTAGGAGATGCTGGCGGCAGCGGCCTTCCGGAAGGAAGCTCCGATGCTGAAATCATCATACTCGGCAAGTTGAGATCCGTCCACGCTGTCGCGGATGTCACGGGCATGGTTCCTCCAGTATTCCAGTGCCTGCTGCCGGGCAATTTGATCAATCTGGCCTTCCAGTCCCATTGCCGCATCGGCATAATACTGATCCTCCAGCATCTGCCGAACCGGCTCCATGGCTTCATCTGACAGAACCCATGGCTCCACGTTTCTGGAATTGCGGCGCGTGCCGGTATCCGACACGTCAAAGACATACCGGACATCCATGCCGTAGGGACCGGGTGTCAGCAGCGCGATACCTTTTGAACCACGGCGCACATACCGCCGCATGGTGTCATTCCAAAGATCATAGGTAGCGCAGGCTGTGGCGTCAGGCCGCTGGGCATAGATCATCAGCTGATCATGAAAGGGGTACTTGTACAGTCTGGAAGAAGTATTCAGGAAAGCCGCCCAGTCCAGATAATCCCCGGTGATTTTTCTGGCGGTATCATCCGCCATCTGTGCATAGATCTGTGTTTTGTTGGGCATCGGGTATTACCTCCTCTCGGGTTATTCAATCTCTGCGTCCGGATCAATCTCGTCCCATTCAGGGTTGTCTGTCCAGCCGAACGCGGAATCCTCGTCCGGATAGGACGCATCGTCCAGCGGATAAAAGGGATTCAATGCTTCCGCAATCTCAAAGTATTCGGCGTCTGTCATGCGCTCCAGCTTCGCCAACGCACTGCGGGTCAGGGCTTCCAGATCATCCTCATCAGGCGTCAGTTCCTTCTGCATTTCACGCAGCTCATAGATCAGACCATCCTTGCTGCCGGGATCGTAAAGGCAGATCAGGTTCTGTTCTTCAGTCGTAAACGTAGTCATCGCTATACCTCCATGTTTGATTTACAGAGCCAAATTGAGGCAGGATAACCTCTTGGTCGTCCTGCCTCAAAAATGGGGAATTAGCTATCGAAGAAGTGCTGATATATAAGGCTTTTGCGAGTGCAGGAAAGATGCTAAATCAAACATTTGACTGCCAGCTCACGGGTTATGTCGCTGCTCGTACATGCGCGCTCTTGTCTTTCTCCGATTCGCTGTCTCTGCGCAGCCTTTACAGTATTTCTGTTTGGCATGCGTTGGTACAAAAGGATTCTGACAGATTTCACAGCGTTTCATGCCGTGAAGAAGGGTTACCTCATCCGCCTCGTCATACCAGAGTGCATAGGACACCAGGTCATTCAGATTCCAGTCAGCCGGCAGCACACACTCCAGAAAATAATCACAGTCGATCGCTCCGTCATGGATGCTCTCATAATCCGGATTCACCAGATGACACCGTTCATCTGTCAGCAGGCAGTTTCCATACGAATAGTTTGCACACTCTCCCCTGGCCAGTGCCTTGATGCTTTTCAAAATCTGCTTATCGGTCATGGAACCTCGTTTCTTCTGCAAGGAACATTCACGGCAGAGAAAAAGGCATCAGTCATCAGGGCTGATGTCTTCCTCGGTCATGAAGATATTGAAAGCAGCGAGCTCAGGAATGGCATAGGCTTCCGCATAAGCCTTGGCATTTTTCAGCTCTTCGGGATCGTCGTACTCCTCGAGCGTGCTCAGAGAATAAACCGGATTATCCAGACGGTATACCCGATAAGCATCAAAACGGGGGTCCGTCTTCATCCCAAGCTTCCTGTTCAGGTAATCGGTAAGACCCAGAAGGAAGAACGCTTCCCGATAAAACCCTTTGTCAAAGAACAGTTCAATAAAAGGTTCACTGTTGACGCAGGACGTGAGAAGGGTGTCGTCTGCAAGCTGACGCAGCTGTACCACTCTGTCCACCGTGGTATAGAAAAGCAGCAGCGTATGCCCATCATGGAGAACCTCACGCTCGCATTCCTCATCGTCTGCTCCCAGGCATTCATCCCAGTAATGATCAAGGATGTCCTCGACAGTCGTGCCCAGGGCATCGGCAACGCCGTAAATCGTTGCAGCCTCGCAGTGATCAATCTGCGCCTTTCCGCTGAAAATATCCCGGAGGGTGGAATCGGGCACGCCGCTCATCATGCTCAGGTCGGCGCGGGTCATGCAGTGCTCGTTCATCAGATTCATCAGATACATATTCTTATCGCTCCATTTCATTTCTTTTGATCTTGGGTTTTGTCATCTGCTGCTGTTCAGGCACTTTCCGGCCCTTCAGCATCGCATGCTCACGCTGAGCGTCCTTGTCATAGGCATACAGGTAGAAGTTGTAATCGCCTTTGCGCGGGGTACAACGCAGGCAATAGGTGTAATGGGGAGATTCAGCCTTAAAGCCGAAACTGTCCTCGCAGGCAAGCCCTTCACGGCACCCTCTGCTCATGCTGGCAAAGTTACGGAGCAAGCCATCCTGCTTCCGGAGAGAGTCCACTACATTCTGGAATTCCTCGTGGAAAGCGGGACTCTTCAGCTCCGGCTGGTGATCAAACCAGCTCGTCCAGAACTCGCCGCCGCTTTTCCCGAAATCACCGCGCAGATGTCCTACGCAGCCGCGCTTCAGATCCTGTTCGCTGCTGCCGGAATACAGCCAATCGGTTTTGTCTGATTCAATGGGCTTCCACGAGAGCTCTCCCTGAAGCTCCTTTTCCGTTTCACTCAAAATGGCCTCAAAGGCATACAGCGCAGTGCGAGAATACTCACCATAGGCATCCGCGCCTTCCATGGGCAGCCCCTGCTGGTCATAGAAGGAAGAGGTATCCACGGCATCCAGATAGCCGGTGATCTCATCTTTCAGATCAGAAACAAGCTCTGCCATGCTCTCCCGGTTTTCACCGCCGTAGACCATTTCCTCAACGCCCATATCGGGATCCTCGGAGCTGAAGGAAAGCGTCAGCTCAGCACGGTCTCCCTGACGGGTGTATTCCAGCGTGGTGTCCGCCGTGTAGTCATGGGAGTAGAACCGAACCTGATGCTCATCCGCCTCAGGCTTGGGAGTGTCATGCAGGCTGTCACGCCAGTTTTCGTAATCGTGAGTAGATTCAATCATTCTGTACCTCCGTGTTTATCGCTCAGGTTCATTCCAGTGCCTGGGCTTATGCGGATGATCAGGCGCACCAGGAACCTTATGCGTTTTTTCATCCTTCGGGCCGTTGTTGATGATCCCGTCGATCATATTCAGGTCATCTTCCATCGCCATCTCCGCATTGCGAAGCGTATTTTCTGGAGGAATGAAATCAGGCAGCTTCTGAAAACCGAAGCTGTCTGTGTAATAGCAGGTCAGTCGTCCATTCTGCTTCAGGGCAATCACATCACTGACGCTCAGGCTGTGCCCATGAAAGTCTTCAGGACGATCCAGATTGAACCTGGCATAGAGGCTTTCCAGAATGGCAGCCTGATCACGCACATCCGCTGAAGAAAGAGGAGCTGAATAAACCAGCTCATAGCTTTCAGGCTTCACGATCTGATCAACCTTCCGCGTATCGCAGCCTTCCAGCCAGCAGCACCCGTCTCCGAGGGTCAGATACAGAGTCGTTTCCTGCCGCGTCATGTTCCTGACCGTGATCATCTGCGGGTCATCATTGTGAATGACTTGGAAACCCTCATCCCGGAGAAACTGCTCTGCGGCGGCTTTATCTGGGAAGGTATTCCCTTCGGCAGCGGTCAGAACTTTATGGACATCTCTCCGCAGGCGCAGTCCATCCCGCTTCAGCTCATCCATGCTGGCGAACCGAAGCAGGTGGTAATCCTGGCCATCCTTCACCTGATAAATCGCGAAACTATTGTCTTGCAAAATCGTCACCTCCATAAGAGATCAGGCTGGACGCCAATCAAAGCTTCCAGCCTGTAAGGGGTTATTCCGTCAGCACCATCCCACTGGTCTTGGTTCCATCCGAAAGCACCAGCGCGTATTTGATCTTTCCGTTCTCGGAGGACTGCCTGCAGATGCGCAGACCGTACAGCTCCACCGATGTGCCCCTTGAAAGAGTCAGCTCGAACTCGGAGTCATTCCAATAGCGGCTGCGGTTGCTGTCGTAATAGTCCAGCTGCCAGGAACCGTTCCATTCCACCTCGCGTCCGCTTTCCAGCGTGGATCTGCCGGTCACAGAGCCATCCTCGTAGAATACGATCCGGCTGGCGTCAATCGAGGTGCCGGCATACAGCTTCCAGCTGCCCGCAATGGCTTTTTCCGCTTCACGCAGCGTTGTGACGGTGCCGGACAGGCATTCCGTTGGTACAAAGCCCCGGAAGAGCACATCGTTTTCCTTGCCCTCGATGTATGTCCATGTGCCCATGGTGCCAAGACAGGTGACCTTGCTGTTTTCAGGCAACTTGGCCAGCGGCGTTTTGCTGACAAGGGGATCATCTGTGACCTCGACCGCGTAGTTGGTTACGGCAGCCGCACGCTTCAGGTTCAGGTCAGGCACGGTGACATCCTTGGGCAGCGCGTTGATGTAGATATACCCGATGCGGTTCTGCTTATCAGAAATATCATATTGCACCAGAATCCAGTCCTCTTCCGCGCCGAAGACCTGAATCCAGCCATTGGTGCTTACACGGGCTTTGCCTTTCGCACCGCGGATGCTCTTCTTGGTCGGGGCGGAATATACGGCGTAGGTCTGATTGCCGGTAAAGGAAATGACCTCGGCGGACAGCGTGCCTTCAGGGATCACCGGTACATTGGAGGTATCCATGGTAATGACCGTTCCGGTATCCGCCAGGGCCGTCCCGCACAGCAGCATCATAATCAGAATGAGCGACACAAGCTTTTTCATCTATTTACCTCCTTGTTTGTCAAAGGTCGGACGGAGGCAGGGTTTTCCGTCCTTGTAGTCCAGATGCAGCGTTGCTTCATACCGGATGTGCGACTTGGCGGACAGGAGCCCCGTCTTATGAACAGAGCCCTTTTCCACCAGTGCCTTCACATCGCCGGCTGTCAGCGGATGCTTTGCGCCGGTCAGAATGCCGCCCGTCTTCCAGAGGGCAAACCCGCAGATCCGGTTTTCACACATAAAGCCCTTGGGACGGTCCGTAACAGCGGCCCCGCACTTCGGGCATTTGCAGATCACCTGCCGCATGGGCTGGAAGAGCTGATCCGCATTCTCCGCGCGGGTGGTGTCCTTTGTCAGGTCACGGACAAAGGCGCGGACATCCTCCATAAAGGCTTCCGGCTTTTCTTCGCCCTTTTCAATCCGCTTGAGCCGCTGCTCCCATTCAGCCGTGAGCTGTGCGGACATCAGCTTCGCTGGAAGCACTGATGCCAAGGCTTTGCCCTTGGCGGTCGGCGTGAGAATGCGTTTTCTCCGGTCGCCAGTGCGTTCCACCAGCTTGGTTTCCAGCAGCTTCTCGAGAATAGCCGCACGAGTGGCAGGTGTTCCGATGCCCTTGTGCTCGGCGTCATCGGGCATATCCTCGGCACCAGCTGTTTCCATGGCGTGCAGGATCGTGTCCTCGGTATGATGCGCAGGCGGCGTGGTCTTGCCTTCTGTAACCTCAGCCTTTGGCAGAGCGATTTCATCGCCTTCCTTCAGTTCGTCAGGGAGCGTGCCTGCCTGATCCTCGTCATCCTCCGGAGCACGCCCGCCGATGCTTCCCCTGAAGGCCTGCCAGATCCTCTGCCAGCCTATGTTCAGGACTTTCTTTCCCTTGAGCTTAAACTCACGTCCGCCGCAGCTCACCGTAACGGTCGTTTCTTGGGCCACAAACGGATCGTCCATGGAGCAGAGCAGCCGTGTGCTGACCAGCGTTAGGAGATCCCGTACACCGGAGGGCAGCGTGTTGATTGCCTGTTCCTGTCCCGGCATGGAATCCGTAGGGATGATGGCGTGATGATCGCTGACCTTCTTGTCATTCACGACGATATCCGCATGACCGCCCAGATCCAGACCGGCAGCGAAAGGAAGCGTGCCGCTGACACGGGAGGCCAGCTCCGGCATTTTCCCCTCCATATCATGGGTCAGGAACCGGCTGTCGGTGCGCGGATAGGTCAGCGCTTTTTCTTATACAGCGACTGGGCGTATTCCAGCGTCTGCTGGGCTGTATAGCCGAAGATGCGGTTCGCGTCCCGCTGGAGAGTAGTCAGGTCGTAAAGCAGAGGTGGGTTCTCCCGCTTCTCCTTATGCTCGACCTTTTTCACTACAGCGCTGTCCCTGTTGCAGGCGTCCATCACCGTGCGGGCTTCGTTCAGGTCATGGATGCGGTCAGAATGACCCACCAGACCGCCGCCCAGATCCAGCTTCACGGTATAGAAGGTTTCCGGTTCAAAATGCTCGATAGCGTCTTCACGCTCACTGAGCATCGCCAGGGTTGGCGTCATCACCCGCCCAATGGGGAGCGTAGGACCGTAAAGGAGCGAATACAGCCGCGTGGCGTTCATCCCGATGAGCCAGTCAGCCTGCGCCCGGCAGAGGGCAGCCTGATAGAGATTGTCATAGGCGGACTGGTTCTTCATGGTATGGATGCCTTCACGGATCGCAGTTTCTTCCATGGAGGAAATCCATAAGCGCCGCACTGTCTTCCTGCAGCCTGCCTTTTCATAGGCCAGACGGAAGATCAGCTCACCCTCGCGTCCGGCATCCGTTGCGCAGATAATCCCATTCACCTTGTCATCGTTCATCAGGGTGCAGACAATGTTGAACTGTTTCGCGCCGTCAGCGGATACGTTGTATTTCCACTTGTCTGGGATAATGGGCAGATCCTTATAACGCCAGGTAGCAAAACCCTTGTTGTAGTCCTCAGGCATAGCCAGCTCGACCAGATGCCCCAGGCACCAGGTGACCATGAAGCCATGGCCTTCCATGTAGCCGTTCTTTGATTCCGTCGCGCCAATCGCGGCCGCGATGGCTTTCCCGACGCTCGGCTTTTCAGCAATGAATAATTCCATGTTTTCCTCCATGCAAACGGCCCTGCGGGTTCAGTCCGCAGGGCACGTGTTTTTATTCCTGATTCGGTTCTTCCTCGTCCGGTTCGTCGTCGTCATCATCCAGAACAAAGTCATTGTCAGCGCGGTTCTTACCGCCCTTGCCCTTGTTCTTCAGCATGAAGATCGCACCGCCGCCACCCAGCAGCACGATGGCCGCAAGCGCGATGATCGCCGTCATCTGATCCGGCTTTTTCTCCGGTTCGGGCTCGGTGACCACCGGCGTCGGCGCAGGAACAGCAGTCGGCTCAGGGGTGACATAGATGATTTCCGGCGTGGGCGTCGGAACCTCTTCCTTTTCCTCGTCGGACATCAGGGCCAGCAGGTCCCGTTCATCCACCAGGTTGAGGAAGTAGGTCTCATACATTTCAGCCTCTTCGTCAATCGGCTTGTCATAGTCGATGACAAGATAGAAGGTGTTGCCAGCCTTGGACTGAAGGGTAATGAACTGCTTGTTGGTGGCCGCGCTGTACAGCACATCCAGCGTATGGGAATTGCCGTCCGCCTGATAAGGCATGCCGGGCCCGATGGTGATGTACTCGGTTTGAATGAGCGGTTCCGGTGTCGGCGCAGCAGTCGGTTCAGCTGTGGGCACCGCGGTTGGTGCCTGCGTGGGCTCCATCCAGTCATCATCGGAGACATAGATCAGAGAGCTGCCAAGGCCGTGCGGCTTCTCCGTCACGACAGGTTCAATGACAGGAGTCACAGCAGGCGTCGCTTCAGTTGCCGGCGCATCGGAGGCTGGAGCATCCGTTGCAGCCGAACCGGAAGTCGGCTTTTTGCTGGGCTTCGGCGTCGCGGTCGGTTCCGGCGTGGGATCCACCGGCTTTACATAATCCGGATTGTCCAGCGTGATCGGATCAGAGAAGTTTCCGGCAAAGTCGAAGGCGCGGACGGCCAGCTTTTCAAACTTGTTCATGTTGTCATCCAGCTCAACGTCCAGCTTATTGCCTTCCACGGTCGTAAACAGCATGCTGTTGATCTGAACCCCGGCAATGCCGGACAGCTCATCCCGCACCTCGATATGCAGCGCATGGTTTGCGATATTGGAGCTCACCAGCGGAGCCGCCAGGTCAATGCTGGTGACCTGTGCGGTTTCCTCAAATGTGCGGTCATAGGGATCGGTGACGCGGAGCATGAAGGTGCCGTTTTCATGTACGGTGATTTCCGCCTTGCCCTTGTCAAACAGATCTTCGCAGTCCGTCCAGCTTCCGCCATTCATGCGGTACTCGATCTTCTGCCAGCCGATGCTTTCCTTATCCGTCACCGTGGCCTTGATTTCTGCGCCGTTGTTGTTTGTCCAGCCGCCCGGCGCGACCAGCACAATCCGGTACGGGTTTGCAGGCAGGACAGGCGTTTCCGCTCCTGACAGATTGTTCACGGTTTCCGCCATGCCGGGGCAGATGCCCATGAGCATGGAAGCGATCAGGAGCAGAAGAATCATTCGCCTCCCGCGCTTACGCATTGTCATCATCAATGGATTCCTCCTTTTCAGCGGGCTGCCTGCCCGCGTCCTTCACACTTTGGGGAAGCTCCGGCACGGGTTTGGTTTTGTCGCCGTACAGCTTCTTCATGATCTCAGCCAGCTGCTCAGGCGTAACGTTGTACTGCGCCGCCGTTGCGTTGATCGCCGAGGTATCCGCCTGCTGAACAAGCTTCCGGATCTCTTCGACCTCTTCCCGAAGGTCGACAAGCTCCTTTTCCTTTTTCTTCAGCAGCGCGTGCAATTTCAGCCGGTCCGTGGGATACCTTTTCTGTTTCTTTTCGGTCATACTCTTCACCTCAGTCAATCGGCAGCCGGCCAAAGGCGTAAATCTTCTTCGCCCACTGCGCGTTTTTCAGGTCCGCAAAGCCGATGGGATCACCGGCATGGATCATCATGTTGTTTCCCACGTAGATCCCCACATGGGTGATTCCCTTCACATCGGCTCCCATGGTCTTTTCAAAGAACACCAGATCACCGGGCCGCACTTCCTCACGGGGAATATCCGTGCACAGGGAGTACAGGCCCTGCGCTCCCAGGCGTCTGGTGCTGTACACGCCGGAATGATTGAACACCCAGCAGACAAAGCCGGAGCAGTCAAAGCTGGTTTCGGGACTTGAGCCGCCGTACACGTAGGGATATCCGATGTATTTTCCCGCCTCAACCATGAGATCCCGGAAATTGGGGTCGAGCACCAGCAGCATTTCGGGGATGGTGTACTTGACCAGCTTGTTTTTGGACTTCACGCCGTTGACCTTGACGTTCGTCTTCCCGGCGGACGTGATCACCGGAATCTCCTCATCCTCATCGCCCATGAAGTAGATCGGATCGTCCTGGATGACAAAGGCATTTTCATCCCACTCAATATCCTCGATCTCGATGAGGGGTTCATCCTCTGCGACAGTTGCCTGTGACGGCAGGAAGACCGACATCAGGATCAGGGCGAGGATAACTGCCAGCACCTGTCTGGCGGAAAAAGCGGACTGCTTTTCATACATGCGAATCATTTTCTGCATCTCCTTTATTGTCTTCGGTATGGAAAGCGGAGCCCTGACGCTGCAGGACTCCGCTCCCGGGATCAGTTCGGGACACGCCCGAAGGAATGGAAGTGCTGTCTCCAATAAGAATCATTCAGGTTGGCATAGCCCAGAGGCGAACCACAGTGGATCATCATATTGTTGCCAACATAGATGCCGCAGTGGGTAATGCCTGCTACGCCTTCGCCCATGGTGCCGTCAAAGAACACAATGTCCCCGGGCCTTGCTTGATCCACCGGAACATCCCGGCACAGGCTCCGCAGGCCCTTGGCTCCCAGCCGTCCGGTGTTGTAAACGCCGCTGGCTGTGAACACATAGCTGACAAAGCCGGAACAGTCGAAGCTGGTCTCCGGACTTGCGCCGCCCCACACATAGGGATAACCGACATACTTGTTGGCTTCCTCCATGAGTCTTGCGAAGGTTGGATCCGCATCCAGCGTTTCCTGGGGGATGTCATACAGCATGGGATCCTTCAGCGGAACCGCATGAGGCCCGTGGAAGATGCCCTCCATATTGCCGTGGCTTGCCATGTACAGGGCGTACATGCCCATGGTGTGATGGCTCATGCTGACGACCGGCAGATGCGACAGATCTTTGTTCTCCAGCTTCACGTTGCAGATCGTGTAGGTATAGGGTACATCCGCATCGTAGGTGTAGGATTCCGTATAGGTCCGTCCGGTATCCGGATCGGTCACAAGGCGCGTTCCGGTCTGACGCTCCGTCCGGTATCGGGTTTCGGTGGTTACCGTTTCCGTGACCACGTACTGGAGGGCGAAATACTTCTCAATGACCGGCATAGCCGAATCAATGTCCCATTCCTGGCCGTCGTAATAGGCCGAGATAATGGCGATCAGCACATACGGGTTATGCCAGATCTCATCTGCCTCGACATGATACTCATCGTACCCGGGATGGTAGCGCTCATAGTGATCCATCTCATCCTTGAGCTGCCGCTCCTTTTCCGCATAGACACGCTCAGCGGCCCGGACATCCTCTTCCTCTGCGGGATAGGTTCCGATCACGACGGATTCCAGCACCGACTGAGCCAGAGGCGTACAGGATTGTAGGCTGCTCATGACGATCAGGAGCATCCCGCCCAGGGCAAGAAGCAGTAGAATGGTCGGATGACGGCGTATGACTTCGACAGTTTTTCCGGCTGCATCGCTGACCTTCTCCGTTGCTTTCTCCGCGCTCTTTGCTGTACTCTGAATGGTTCTGCCATTCGCGCCTCGCTTCGCTGCGGCATATTCCCGGCGAATAGCACGCTTCTGCTGCCACCGGGAATAGGGATTGCTGGTGAACTGCGGATGCTCCTGCTGGTATTGCTTTTCCATCACGCGGATGTTGGCTTTGTCCAGCCGCTTTTCCGCTTTCTCCAGCCTCCTGTACGGCCTCATCTTATGCGCATGATAGGCATGTTCGCCCATCTGCAGGGCGGTTTCCGTTTTCTGATCCGCCTGTAGGACGGCATTCACAGCCACGTTGTCATCCTCATTGGATTCTTTGAACTGACGGTGAAGCTGATCGCCGGCTGTTTTCACAGCCTTCTGCACTGGATGCGTGAGCTGGGAGGGCTTCTTGGCCTGCGTTTCCTCAAACCTCAGACGCAGCACCTTTTTCTTTGTACCGGCAGAAGCGGCAGGAACGGCTGCATCCAGGGCAGTCCCACGGGAAAGCGGCTCAGGCACCGGCGTGGTGTCGGCACAAGGAGCCTTCGCTTCAGCCTTTACAGACTTCGGCTTTTTCCGCGTATTCTGCACAGCGGGAGCCGCGGGATCCGTCCGGATGTCCGGGGTTTCTTCTTCGTGCGGCACTGCATGGTGTTCATCAGAAACATTGCGCGGATGATCCGAAGAGGAAGAAGAGGCGGTTTCTCCGCTTTCCCGGGTCAGCCTGACCCGATAGCCCTTCCGCAGCTTCTTTTGTGCTGCCTCATATTTGTCAGCAGCCTTTTCCGCTTTGGCGATAGGGCGGGCCAGGGCGTCGTTCTCCAGTTTCTCTTTGGAGAACTGAAGCCTGGGAGAGCTGCGGCTGCGATGTTCATCCATCAGGCATCATCCTCCTTATGGTCCTGCGCTTCCGCAGCGTCTTTCTGCAACTGAGCCGCAAACAGCTTTTCCTCCTGCCTATCGGCCTGGGCAGCGATCTGTAAAATCGCGCAGGTCATAAAGCCTAGGAATCCAGAAACCGGAATCATGATGATCAGGAAAATGGTCACGCTCGTCCTCCTTTTCTCAGCGATCAGGACGCATGAACCTCGGTGGGCTTGGTCGTCATGATGCTGTAGAGCTTGGTATGCTTCGGGAAGCGATCCTGGAAAGGCAGAATCACATTGCCGTAGAACAGCAGTCCTTCACCTTCACCGCTCTGTGTCACATAGGACAGCTGATGCGGTGAAATGCCCAGCTTCTTTGCCAGAATCTCACGGTCGCCGGCGGCCTGGTTGAGCATGTAGATGTAGTCGCTGTTCTCAAAGATGTTTTCGATTTCCTGACTGGCCAGCAGATCCTTCACGTTCTGCGTGATGCCGGTGGGAATGCCGCCCCATTTACGGAAGCGTTTCCAGATCTCCACGGAATACGCTGCCGTCTGCTCTTCCTTCAGGAGCAGATGGAACTCGTCCATGTAGTACCGGGTGGATCTGCCCTCAGCGCGGTTTTCGGTCACGCGGCCCCAGACCTGATCCTGAACAATCAGCATACCCAGCTTTTTCAGCTGTTTGCCCAGCTCCTTGATGTCGTAGCAGACCAGCCGGTTGTTCACATCCACGTTCGTCCGGTGATTGAACACGTTCAGAGAACCGGTGACGTAGATTTCAAGGGCGGTTGCCAGGGACTGCGCTTCCTTTTCCTCCTGCTGCCGCAGAGCGTTATACAGATCCTCCAGGATCGGCACGTTCTCCGGGCAGGGATTGGCCAGATAGGGCTGATAGATGATGTGCACGGCACGGTCGATGATGGTTTTCTCAATCGGCTGCAAGCCGTCCCGTCCGCCAACAATCAGCTCGCACAGGGAGAGGATGAAGTCCGATTTCAGGGAAAGCGGATTCTCATCGTCACTGTAGTTGAGGTTAATGTCCATCGGATTGATGTAGGAATCACTGGTGGGCGAAATCCGGATCACCTGTCCATGGAACATATTGACCAGCGGGTAATACTCACCTTCAGGGTCGCAGATGATCACATCGTCGTCAGTGAGGAGGATCACGTTGGCGATCTCACGCTTCGCGGCGAAGGATTTACCGGAACCGGGCGTACCAAGGATCAGACCGTTGGGGTTCTTCAGCCATTTCCTGTCTACCATGATCAGATTGTTGGACAGGGCGTTGAGGCCGCAGTACAGTGCTTCCTTACTGGTCTGGAACAGCTCCTGTGTCGTGAAGGGCACAAAAATAGCGGCTGACGATGTCGTCAAACCGCGCTGAATCCGGATGGCATTGTGCCCTAGGGGAAGGCAGGAAACCATGCCGCTTTCCTGCTGGAAATCCAGCGGGATGAGCTGGCAGTTATGCTGCTGCGCCAGGCTCTGCGCCTGCTTCACATTCAGGCTCAGCTGCTTGGCGTTGTCCGCTGTGTTCAGCACCAGGAAGGTGATCAGGAACATTCTCTCGTTCCGGCTCTGCAGATCCTCCAACAGCTTTTTGGCCTCGCCGCCATAGGTGGCCAGGTCGCTCGGGATGATGTCCATATCGTACCCGGCGCGGACAGCCTTTTTCTGCTCCTCAATCTTCATCTTGTCCAGATCGGTGATCTTCCGCTTCACATCCTTGATGGCGGCCACCTGGTCGATGGCCTGAATGTGAAGGGAAACGATCAGGCTGGATTCCATGGCGAGGAAGTCTGCCAGACACCGGTCGTTCAGGTCGGCAGCGAGGATGGAGAAGAAGCTAACCTCACCCTGTTTGCTGCCCATGCCGAAGGTGTTCTTCGCCCGGAAGTCGAAGCTCGCCGGAGCAATGAAATCCTTGGTGGAAAGCCCGGTCGGGGCCAGCCATTTCCAGTCGAACTGGAACGGAGCCTGCGTGTCCATGTGGAACATGTCATGCATCAGTTTCAGCCGCTCCCGTCCGTCCAGCGGGGATGCGGCAACGCCCAGGCGCTTGAAATTGTTCAGCAGATCAATCTCGATGCGCTCCAGCCTGGGCTTGGCTGCCTTGAAGTTTTCCGCCTCAATGCCGCAGGTAATGAACTTGGTCTTGGTCAGACCGTTGTTGCCCTTGGCCAGCTGGTTCTGAAGCATTTCAGCATATTCATGCCGCACGTCATTGAACCCGTCATCCTTATCCGGGATGATGATGCTCTGCTCGAAGGATTCCGCACTGGCCGTCAGGTTGAGGAAGGAAAACTGAAGGTGAATGGATGCGTCAAAGTAGTTCAGGAAATCGCACCAGCCCTCAAAAATCGAGGTTTTATCATCATTTTGCGCCAACTGGTAGTTGATATCCTGAAACTGAATGGTTTTGGTGTAGTAGTTATCCGTGACGCGGCAGATCCCGTCAGGCCACATCCGCTGATATGGGATGGTGGCCTGCGCTGTCCGCGGAACTTTCTTCGCGTTCTGCTGCTGGCTGCGCGTCATCAGCTCCTGCAGCTGCTTCTTTTCAGCCCGCGTCAGCTTAAGCTTTTCCTTTTTCTTTGCCATGAAGGATCTTTCTGACCTCCCGTCTGTTTCTCGTATTCTGTTCAAGGGTGGCGTAGAAATTCTCCGTTTCAAATACGCGCGTCCTTGGCCGGACGAACCGGGCCTGAATGTAATGCTTCAGCAGAACCTCCAGAGGCTGGCCATTGCGCTCGAACATGGCGAACATAAAGAAGGGCAGCATGATGACAATCATGAGCGCTGCCGCCATGCTCACGCCGATCGCTTCCTTGGTCAGGAAGAACACCGGCAGACCAGCCAAAGCACCCAGACCGAAGCAGACAACCTGCCGCTTGGTCAGGTTGAACAGAAACTTGGATTTGACACGGGTCAGATCCTTAGGGACAGGGACATAAGCCATCGGTTATCCTCCTTTTCTGCGAAGCACGTACCAGACAGGAAGTCGTTTCCCGGTCTGACTCCGGCTTCCCTGACGCCGGGGCTTCCGCTTGCGCAGCGTCCGGTACTGCTTTCGTGGTTTTGCTTTCCAGCTTGTGTTTTTCTTTTTCATTGCCGTCACGTCCGTTCCTGATTAATGTGCGTTGAAAATGGACTTGGCGACGGAGCTGGACTTGAACAGGGTGAAGCACAGCAGCACTGTGTACCCGATGCACGTCCAGAGCGCGGCGCTTACATCGCTGCCGACGCTGATGTTCTGCACCAGCACGGCATAGATTCCAACGCAGACCATAATGAGGAACGCCTGAAAGCCCAGGGCAAAAAGCGACCGCAGGTAGTTCTGTCCCATCTGACCCCATTCCCGGTTCACCATGGTTGCCATGGGGATCGGGGCGACGGAAGTCACCATGTAGATCTCGATCATTCGGCCATACACAATGATGAAGATGCAGATGCTCAGCACCCATGCAATAATGCTCATCAGGGAGGACTGGAACCACAGCCCGAACAGCGGGCCGATATCCATCTCCATGAGCGAGGCTTCCATATCGCCGAGCAGCGTCGATATATCCAGCGCTGTCTCTCCGATGATCACACCGGCTGCCTGACTGACCACATGCTGGGCGACATCAAAGACGCCCATGACAATGTTCCAGGTGTTGGTGACGATCAGCACAGCGGCAAAGGTCTTGAAAACCCATTTGAAGAAGATGAAGGTCTCAAAATCATGCATGTTGTTCCGGTCGATCAGGAGCTGAATCAGCTCAAGACACATGACAAAGGTCAGGATGATCCCGGCGATGGGCACCACCACATTTTCAGACAGACTTTTGATCATGCTGAAGATGCTTCCGTTCCATGCCTGGGGTGTCTTACCCACGGTGGATGCCACATCGGCCACACGGGTATTGATGCTGTCAAACAGCCCGGACAGATTGCTGACGATGCCGCCGACCAGCAGCCCTTTGAGCCACTCGGTAATCTTGTCCCAAATGAAATTCAAGGACATCCCTCCTTAAAGGCCACCTCCCGCTGATGCGGGAGAGGGCGAAAGAGTGGTCGGATGCGCATCAGCCGAAGAGGCCGCTGAGCAGAGGGACGAGGGTGGTGCCGATCAGGGCGACACCGCCGCCGGCCATGAGCTGTTTTATCCCTAATTAGGAGTAAAACCTTGCTCGATGGCGGGCGGCGGCGTGTCAAAAAATATATGGAATTGTTTTAGAACCGCCCCGGCGGGAACAGGTCATCCTTTGACCTGTTCCACCTCCGGGATGGGTTTGAGATTGAAGTGAATTTCGATAGAAATGTGTCGTGTCTTATCGCTGTCGATGTGTTCATGGACAACGATTTCTTTAATCAGGCGGTTTAGGGTGGCTGCGTCCAGCTCCGTGATGTCGGCATATTCCTGAATGGCGTCCACCCATTGTTTGGCGTCCATTGCCAGCCGCATTTCATCAGCCAGCTTCTTGCGCCCCTGTGCAACCCGTTCTTTCAACTCGACCTGTTCCTTCTGCGTCTTGTCCAGCATGAGATTGAAGTTGGCTTCGCTGATCCGTCCGGCAACCATGTCCTCATAGAGCCGCATCACCATCTTTTCCAGAACATCAATCCGTTCCTCGTCTTTTGTCAGGGAACGCTCCAACGCTTCCCGCTGGCCTTTCTGCTCGGCTTCGCAGGTGTTGGTCAGTTTCCCGGCAATGGCTTCCCCATCGGTCAGGGCAGCCTTGGCGCACTCCCGGATTTTGTTCAGGACAAGGTGGTAAAGGGTATCGTATTCCACCCGGTGCTGGGTGCAATGGTTCTTGCCGAACGCCCCATAGGTCTTACAGGCGTAAATCTGCTGCGGGTGCTTGGCGTGGGTGGTGCGGATGGTCAGCGACTTGCCGCACTCGCCGCACTTGATAAGCCCGGCAAACAGGCTGGTTTCCCCATCCTGCCGGGGACGCTGGCGGGATTTCAGCTTGTCCTGCACGATGGCAAAACTCTTGCTGTCAATCAACGGTTCGTGCCGTTCCTCCACCACGATCCAGTCCTGCGGCTTCTTCTCCCCAATGGTGCCGATTTTGAAGCGGTAATCCTTCTTTTGGGAAGCTATCGCCCCGGTATAAACGGGATTCATCAGGATGTCCTTTATCACGGAGAAGTCCCACATATACCGCCCGTTTTCCGGGTCTTTCTTTTCCCATTTGGTGCGGACATTGCGGAAGCCCCGTTCCCGGTTCCACCATGTAGGGCAAGGCACTTTCTGTTCTTCCAGCCTGCGCCGGATGAAGTTGGGGCCGTGTCCTTCCAGCGCCCAAAGGAAGATTTGCCGGACAATGGGGGCGGTTTCCTCGTCCACCAGCAGGTGGTTTTTGTCCTCCGGGTCTTTCCGATACCCAAAGGGAGCCACACAGCCGGTAAACTGGCCTTGCTGGGCTTTCAGAAGATACGAGGAATGTACCTTCTTGGAAATATCCTTGCTGTACATCTCATTCAGGATGTTCTTGAACGGCGCAATGTCGTTGTTGTCCCGCATGGTGTCGATACCGT
>ERZ780046.400-NODE-400-length-19220-cov-2.878789_pt1 | contig 19220 bp, 16 predicted proteins | sample MGYA00511848_ERZ780046 | MGnify/ENA primary metagenome ERZ780046 (study PRJEB29588, sample SAMEA2147983) | human gut metagenome | biome: human gut; feature: human-associated habitat; material: faeces | place: Denmark | collected 2008/2010 ...
CAAAGATAGTAATTTCTACAAAGCATTGTTCTCTTTTTCAAAAAAAATATTTAGTAACCTCAAAACTTTTATGATTTTCGATGGTTATAACTAACAATGTATTACTTTTGTATCTCATTTGAAAGCTAAACGACCTAAAGAAGTATGACCGCAAAAAAAAGAATTGTATTTGTTGTAAATCCCATCTCAGGAACACAAGGGAAAAAGGCCATATTGAAATGGATTGACGAGCGCATAGATCGTGCGCTTTTTGATTATTCTATTGTAAAAACACAATACGCCGGTCATGCCGTTGAAATTGCAGCTGCGGCTGCCAAAGACAATGTAGACATTGTAGTAGCCATAGGCGGCGACGGTACGATTAACGAAATCGGCCGTTCGTTGGTACATACAAACACGGCATTAGGCATTATTCCTTGTGGTTCAGGCAATGGATTGGCACGGCATTTACATATTCCGATGGATGCTAAAGCAGCTATTGATTTGCTGAATACCGGTGAATGCACTTGTGTGGACTACGGTAAGATAAACGACATGCCGTTTTTCTGCACATGCGGTGTGGGCTTCGATGCCTTTGTGAGCTTGAAATTTGCCGATTCCGGCAAAAGAGGCTTATTGACTTATCTGGAAAATACCTTGCACGAAAGCCTGACTTACGAACCCGAAACTTACGAAATAGAGAATGAAGAGGGAACAATTAAATACAAAGCATTCCTGATTGCTTGCGCCAATGCATCGCAGTATGGCAATAATGCCTATATTGCTCCTCAGGCTTCTTTGACCGACGGACTGATGGATGTCACCATCCTGGAACCGTTTACCGTCCTTGATGTCCCGTCCTTGTCTTTCCAGTTATTCAATAAAACGATTGACCAAAACAGCCGCATTAAAACCATGCGTGCCAAAAAGATAAAGATACACCGCACCAAAGAAGGGGTAATGCATTATGACGGCGATCCGGTGATGGGAGGTAAAGACATCGAAGTGGAACTCATTCCTCATGGACTGAATGTGATAATCTCCAATAAAAAAAAAGAGGAGGAACCTTTTAGCCTCCTGCAACAAATCGTAGAGTATTTTAGCGGTTTGAAGCCTAAACATGAAGAGTTGATTAAACAGAAGTACAATCATCTTTTCGTATTGAATCGTCATCTGCTCAGGCGATTATCCAAAAAATAGATTACATTTTCAAATAAAAATCTTTGGTTAGCGCTATATATTCTTCACTATATATATCGCGGGAGAGTCCCACAACCAAACCCCCCCCCACACTCACCGCCGGTTGCTTTTTAAATTCCATCAATACCCGCTTGGGAGCGGCATCCGGCTTTGTCTTTATCCATGTACGACGAGACAAACACAGCCCTCCCTCCGAGGCGATTCTCATAAACTCATCCATACCATCTGTCGGAATAATGACAGAGAAACGCCCTGATGGAGAGAGTAATCTTCCACAACTATCTATCAGAGATTCAAAGTCCAAACCAACTGTATGACGAGCTATGTTTCTTTGTCCGTCAGGACATTTCAGAGAATTGAAAAAATAAGGAGGATTTGACACGATAACATCATATCGGATATCCGAATTAAAGCAACAAATATCATGACGTTCCACCTCTATCCTACCAGGCCACGGTGATTTTTCCACATTCTCTTTGGCCTGCTTCACGGCATCTTCATCTATGTCGACAGCCATAATATGCGCTTCACTGCGCTGGGCAAGCATCAGGGCTATCAACCCTGTCCCGGTGCCGATATCCAAAATATCGCGCGCACCGGACACATCTGTCCATGCCCCCAGCAATACCCCATCCGTGCCTACTTTCATGGCACAACGGTCATGATAAACAGTAAATTGTTTGAATGAAAAATAAAGGTTTGGCATAGCTGTTATATTATTTTTTTGCCAAAAGTAGTCAATTCAGTCTGAATACGCCAAATATTAGGAATTATTTGATTTAAAAAACTCATTTAGTACTCATGAATTTTCCTTATTCGCCAAGGAATGATTAACTTTGTCCCCGTTTTGGGCAACAGCCCAACATTTAAAAACACAACTAGGAAGATAGAATTATGGTTAAAAGAAAAAAGACAGAGGATATTTTGATGAATACAGATGCTGATGACATCTCTATGCTGGCTGAAATTCAAACCGATACGGATGATTTATCTGCAATCGAATTTGAGAAAGAAATTCCTATAATGCCTTTGCGCAATATGGTCATGTTTCCATCGGTAGTCATGCCTGTAACTATCGGACGCCCCAGTACTTTGAAACTGGTCAACGCTGCATATAAGAAAAAACAAGCAATAGCCGTTGTATGCCAAGTACAAGGAGACTTAGACGATCCGGGATTTGCCGACCTATACCATGTGGGAGTTATTGCAAAAATTCTCCGTATTTTTGAAATGCCGGGCGGTAATACGACCGTTATCATGCAGTCAAACGGCCCCAAAATCCATTTGGACAATATAACCAAAACCATTCCTTATTTAAAAGGAACGGTTACAGCTATCAATGAGAATAATGAAGAGCAAGACAGCGATGAATTCAAGGCTCTGACAGACACCTGCAAAGACTTGACCGCCAAATTTATTGACGTTTCGGAAAAGCTCAGCCCCGATACGGTATTTGCTATAAAGAATCTGGACAATCCGGAAATCCTGGTCAACTTTATCAGTTCAAACTTTCCTTTTACCGTTGAAGAAAAAATAGAATTACTGAAATATGACGTACTGAAAGAGCGTATGTATCGCCTTATTCAGATACTGAACCGCGAAGTACAACTGGCCAATATCAAACAAAACATCCAGATACGTACCCGCGAAGATATCGACCGCCAGCAACGTGAATACTTCCTGCAACAGCAAATTAAGAATATTCAAGATGAATTGGGTGGCGGACAAGAGGATGAGATTGATGAACTGCGTCAGAAAGGCCAATCAAAAAAATGGGGGAAAGAGGTGGCAGCACTTTTTGAAAAAGAGCTGTCAAAGCTAGAGCGTATCAATTCGCAGTCTCCCGATTTTAATGTGCAACTCACTTATTTGCAGACATTACTGGCTTTGCCTTGGGAGTCATACACCACAGACAATCTGAATATCGGCAACGCAGAAAAGACCCTGAATAAAGACCATTACGGATTGGAGAAAGTAAAAGAACGTATCTTGGAACACTTGGCTGTACTGAAGTTGAGAGGTAATATGAAATCGCCTATCATTTGTCTTTACGGTCCTCCGGGAGTAGGTAAAACATCTTTAGGACGTTCTATAGCTTCTGCCTTGAAACGTAAATATGTACGTATGTCATTAGGTGGCGTACATGATGAAGCCGAAATTCGAGGACACCGCAAAACTTATATCGGTGCCATGCCCGGCCGCATCATCAAAAGTCTGATAAAAGCCGAATCGTCCAATCCGGTGATTATCCTGGACGAGATAGACAAATTGGGTAGCGACCACCGCGGAGATCCCAGCTCGGCTATGCTGGAAGTGCTTGACCCTGAACAAAACAACACGTTCCATGATAATTATCTGGACGTTGATTATGACTTATCCAAGGTAATGTTTATCGCCACTGCCAACAACCTCGGAACAATCCCTCCTCCCTTGCTCGACCGCATGGAGTTGATTGAGGTGAGCGGATATATCACAGAGGAAAAGGTGGAAATCGCCCGTCGTCACCTCGTGCCGAAAGAACTGGAAGCCAACGGCATAAAGAAAGGATATGTGAAGTTCAGCAAACAGGCTTTGGAATATATCATCGAAAATTACACACGTGAAAGCGGTGTACGGGAGCTGGAGAAAAAGATAAATAAAATCATGCGTAAGATTGCCTTGCAGTTTGCACGTGATGGTTTCGAAAAGGTGCATGAAATTAAGCCTGACGACGTAAGAGAATATCTGGGTACTCCCGAATATACTCGTGACAAATATCAAGGCAATGACTATGCAGGTGTAGTAACCGGACTGGCATGGACAGCCGTAGGCGGAGAGATTTTATTCGTAGAAACCAGCTTGAGCAAAGGGAAAGGCGGCAAACTTACCTTGACCGGAAACTTGGGTGACGTAATGAAGGAATCTGCTATGCTGGCCTTGGAATATATCAAGGCTCACACCCAGTTACTTAACCTGAAAGAAGATATCTTCGACAATTGGAACATACACGTCCACGTGCCCGAAGGAGCAATCCCTAAAGACGGCCCCTCCGCCGGTATTACCATGGTAACTTCATTAGCTTCCGCTCTCACCCAACGCAAAGTGAAAGCAAATCTTGCCATGACGGGAGAAATCACTTTGCGCGGAAAAGTATTGCCGGTAGGTGGTATCAAAGAAAAAATACTGGCAGCCAAACGCGCCGGTATCAAAGATATCATCTTATGCGAAGAAAACCGCAAGAATATTGAAGAAATACAGGCAATATACCTGGAAGGACTAACTTTCCACTATGTAAATGACATTAAAGAGGTGTTGAAGCTTGCTTTGACTGATGAAAAAGTAAACGGTGCCATAGACTTTAATATTACTAATCAAACAAACGAAGAAAAGAAATAATATGACTTTTGACTTACAATATACAGACCCCAAATCTAATGCCCGTGCCGGAATCATCACCACAGACCACGGACAGATAGAAACTCCTATTTTCATGCCGGTAGGCACATTGGGAACAGTAAAGGGCGTGCATTTACATGAGTTGAAAGACGATATTAAGGCACAAATCATATTAGGAAATACGTACCATTTATATCTGCGACCGGGACTGGATATCATTGAACGCGCCGGCGGCTTGCATAAGTTTAACGGCTTCGACCGTCCCATGCTGACCGATAGTGGCGGTTTCCAGGTCTTCTCCTTGTCGGGCATCCGCAAAATGCGTGAGGAAGGTGTGGAGTTTCGTTCACACATCGATGGCTCCAAGCACATGTTCACCCCCGAAAAGGTAATGGATATAGAACGAACCATTGGAGCAGATATTATGATGGCTTTTGACGAATGTACACCGGGCACCGCCGATTACGAGTATGCAAAGAAATCCATGCAACTCACCCATCGCTGGCTGGACCGCTGCTTGAAACGTTTCAACGAAACAGAACCCAAATACGGATATAAGCAATCATTGTTCCCTATCGTACAGGGTTGTGTGTATCCCGACCTCCGCAAGCAAGCTGCAGAATTTATTGCATCAAAGGGGGCCGACGGCAATGCTATCGGAGGCTTGGCTGTAGGTGAACCAACCGAAAAGATGTATGAAATGATTGAGGTAGTCAATGAAATACTGCCTAAAGACAAGCCTCGTTATCTCATGGGAGTCGGCACTCCGATAAATATATTGGAAGGAATTGAACGCGGTGTAGATATGTTTGATTGTGTGATGCCTACCCGTAACGGACGAAACGGAATGCTTTTTACCAAAGACGGAATCATGAATATGCGTAACAAGAAATGGGAAGATGACTATTCACCCATTGAAGCCGATGGTGCATCGTATGTAGATACCATGTACAGCCGCGCTTATCTGCGCCATTTATTCCATGCACAAGAGTTGCTGGCCATGCAAATTGCTTCCATCCACAATTTGGCTTTCTATCTGTGGCTGGTGGGTGAAGCACGCAAACATATCATTGCCGGTGATTTCTCGACATGGAAGCCTATGATGGTAAAGCGCTTATCCACAAGATTATAATTTATACAAAATGAAGAATTGGTTCAAGAAGAACATAGGTAAGTTCACGAAAGACAAAGAGCAGTCACAGACCGGCAACAAACGTTTGCAAAGCAGATGGCTCAAGAGACTGGATATATATATCATTAAGAAGTTTCTCGGGACCTACTTCTTTGCCATTGCATTGATTATTTCCATTGCAGTAGTGTTTGACGTGAACGAGAATATCGACAGGTTCATTAATAATAAGGCCCCGCTGAAAGCGATTGTCTTTGATTATTACATGAACTTTATTCCTTATTTCTCCAATCTGCTCAGTCCGCTGTTTGTCTTTATTGCCGTTATCTTCTTTACTTCCAAACTGGCGGAAAACTCAGAAATCATTGCCATGTTCTCTACGGGAATGAGTTTCAAACGAATGATGCGTCCGTATATGATTTCAGCAGCTATTATTTCCATAGTAGCCTATGGATTAGGCGCATACGTCATTCCCAAAGGTAATGTGACACGACTCAATTTTGAAGACCGCTACAAAAAGAAAAAAAAGGTGGAGTATGTACGCAATGTACAGATGGAAGTCGACAGTGGTGTAATTGCCTATATTGAACGCTATGAGAATTATAACAAGACGGGCTACCGTTTCTCTTTGGACAAATTTAAGGATAAAAAATTGATATCCCACCTCACTGCACGCAGTATCACCTATGATACAGCCAGTGTGCACAAATGGATTATCAAGAACTATATGATCCGGGAGATGGACGGTATGCGTGAAAAGATTACCAAAGGTGACCGGATGGACAGTATCATAAAAATGGAGCCGCAAGACTTCCTTATTATGAAAAACCAGCAGCAAACAATGACCAGCCCTGCCCTGAAGAGCTATATTGACAAGCAGAAGAAACGCGGTTTTGCCAATATCAAAGAGTTTGAAATAGAATACTACCAACGCATCGCCATGTCTTTTGCCGCCTTTATTCTGACCACCATCGGTGTTTCACTGTCTTCCCGTAAGGTTAAGGGAGGAATGGGACTGAATTTGGGTGTAGGCTTGGCTTTGAGCTTCTCTTACATTCTATTCCAAACGGTTTCCGCAACTTTTGCCATCAATGGAAATACTCCTCCGATTGTGGCGGTATGGATACCTAATATACTCTACACATTAATAGCAATCTACCTATACAGAAAAGCTCCTAAATAATTATAGGAGCTTTTCCAGTTTTTCACGCCAATCTTCTCCATTAGCAGGCTGCAATGTGACAAAACCAAATTCCTTGCCTATGGAGATATTTGAAGCACCATCATCCACAAAAACAGTTTCGGAAGGATTCAACGCAGCATCTTTTATCATATATTCAAAGATGCCCCGATCAGGCTTTACACATTTCACTTCATAAGAAGCATATATCTTGTCCACATAGTCATCCAATGGACGGCCTGCTGATGTAAATTCCCTGCTACGTGCCCATCCCATAATATATGGATTGGTATTACTCAGAATATAAACATTGTATTTACGTTGGCGAAGAATATTCAAATAATCCAACTTGTACTGTTCCACAGCTGTGACAAATCCTCTCCACCCCAGTTCTACCTCTTTGTATGTCAATTCCTTACCACAGATCTCACTCAGTTTCAGCCGAAAAGATTCTGCATCGATACGTCCGTCCTCTATTTCCAGGAAGATACCCTTCTGGTGATACTTATCAAGCAGATTATCCGCATCCTTCACTCCTATTTCAACAAACTTTTTTACTGCGCGGTCACGGTCGATATCAATAATCACCCCGCCAAAATCAAACACAACATTCTTTATCTGTCTCATACCTTTTTAATTAATTATTGCAAAGATAAGCATTTGAAAAAGAATAGAGGATGATGTAAATCAATAAAAAACACTATTTTTACCTACCAAAGAAAATATCAACCCTCAAAAACAAAAACAAATGAAAATAAGAAACCTGCTTATTCGGAGTATGTTCTGTCTTTTAACCTTTATACCCACCCCCTCTCCATCCGCCTGCCGGTTCTCTCAAGAAGAACAAAACGACAAGGAACAAACAATATTAAGAATATGGAAAGCCGGGGAAACAGTCAGTCGGAAGAGTATAGTACAGTTTGGAGCAGCCAATTGTTTTAAAATACAAAAGATTGACGACACCCTCTTCAAAAGAATCTATGGAAAGTCCTATAAAACGAACTGTACCGTACCGAAAGAAGAATTACGCTATCTGAAGGTGCTTCATTATAACCTGAAAGGAGAAATATGCCTTGGCGAACTGGTCTGCAACAAAGCAATAAGCAATGATTTAATCGAAATATTCCAGGCTTTGTATAAAGCACGATATCCCATTGAACGAATGGTATTAATTGATGAATATAACGCAGAAGACAATCGGTCCATGGAAGCCAACAATTCCTCCTGCTTCAATTTCCGTCTTGTGCCGGGCACCCGGAAACTATCCAATCACAGTAAGGGGTTGGCAATAGATATCAACCCGCTTTATAATCCTTATGTCAAGACCAATAAGAACGGAAAAATCATTATATCTCCCGAAAAAGGGAAAAAATATGCCGACAGAAAACAATCCTTTCCTTACAAAATAGACAAGAATGATTTATGCTACAAGGAGTTCATTAAACACGGCTTCATTTGGGGAGGTGCCTGGAAGAGTTTGAAAGACTACCAGCACTTTGAAAAAGTACGTCAGTAACTCTAAAAGGAAATGGATGAAAGAATATTCAAAAAAGAACTAAGTCTTTTCCAAAAAGGCCATGGAGTTTTTAAAAAAGCTCTTGTTCTTTTTAAAGAACGTCCTTGTCTTTTTGAAGGTGCCTGATTTCACGTTAGTATGTATAACCCCATGAGACGTATGTGTAAAAGCGTGTTTCCGACACGGAACAAGACAATAGCAGAAAAATAAAAAAGGGGTTGTGCCTAAACGTTGATGATGCTGTCATTTTGCCTGTAGGGGCGAGGTTTGATAGACCATTTAGTTTGGGCACACACCCTATCATTTTTGTTGTATTTTTTGTTTTTCCTTACGGAAACTCTCTTCTTAGTTTAAATAAGAAGAAAGTTGGGATGGAGTGATGTCCTTCGCTACAATGACACCGTTTTTATCCAAAAGAAAATTCTTAAACCCTTTATTCAAACGATAAGTTTTAAATAAATCGGAAGAATTACCTGCCAGTTCAACAAAACAATTAGATGTCGAAATCCGGTCTTTTTTAATGGTTTCGTTAAATATTGATTTAAATTCATCAAACGAAACAGAAACCATTTCCACATTATCAGCCTGCTCTATTGCATGATTCAAGGTGGCGTTCTGCACTCTCGAAGGAGCATCATAGCTGGCCCAAAAACTAAGCAACACGTATTTACCTCTCAAATCCTTTAAGTCAATCAGTTGCTTTTCGCCACAGATGGTAAAAGTCGGAGCCTTATCTCCTATCGTCAATCCTTCTGTCGGCGTGTCTTTCCCTACAAATGAGAACGAAATCAAGGAACTAATGATTAATACAACAAAAATCCACTTTACATTTTTAATCATGTAATTCGGTTTTGGTTAATACTATCCGAGACTGCCCTTAAACAGTAATTTCTCCCCGGAACATTGTCTTTTGGCCTGATAATCAAAGCCATTATATTTAGAAATCCGTGGCAAAGGTAAGGAGTTTTTATGCCAACTCCAAGGAATCACATCAAAAAATATGTTATATAGCATAAATTCATCCATTCCATCGAGAAAAAAGAATCCCCAAAAGATAGCTTGATAGGATTAAATTGCGTACTTTTGCAATCTGTAAATAGCAACATTTTATGTATGGATACAAGTACTGAACTTATTTTAATTCGTATCACCGGTTTGGACAGGCCGGGACTGACAGCTTCCATTACGGAAATACTTTCAAAATATGATGTTACCATTTTGGATATAGGCCAAGCAGATATTCACAGCACTCTTTCATTGGGTATTTTATTTAAAAGCCGGGAAAAAGATTCGGGTAATATCATGAAAGATTTGCTATTTAATGCATCCTCTTTGGGAATCACCATCCGTTTTTACCCCATTACGGTAGAAGAATACGAAGAATGGGTAGGAATGCAAGGGAAGAACCGCTATATCCTGACCTTGCTGGGACGTAAACTTTCTGCAAAACAAATTGCAGCCGTCACGCGAATCATTGCAGAACAAGGTCTGAATATAGATGCTATCAAACGCTTAACAGGTCGCGTTCCTTTGGATGAACGAAAAGCAAGTGTACGTGCCTGTATTGAGTTTTCTGTTCGCGGCACTCCCCGGGACCGGGAGGAGATGCAGCGGGAACTGATGAAACTCAGCAGCGAGTTGGAAATGGATTTTTCTTTCCAATTAGACAATATGTACCGCCGTATGCGTCGCCTGATCTGTTTTGATATGGATTCTACACTTATCCAGACAGAATGTATCGACGAACTGGCAGAACGTGCCGGCGTGGGTGACAAAGTAAGAGAAATAACCGAACGCGCCATGCGTGGTGAAATAGACTTTACCGAGAGTTTCACCGAACGCGTAGCTCTGCTGAAAGGCTTGGATGAAAGTGTAATGCGTGAAATTGCCGAAAACCTGCCCATTACGGAAGGGGTGGAAAGACTCATGTTCGTATTAAAACGATATGGCTATAAAATAGCTATACTTTCGGGTGGATTCACCTATTTCGGCAACTACCTGAAACAAAAATACGGCATTGATTATGTTTATGCCAATGAACTGGAAATAGTAGACGGTAAATTGACCGGCCGCTATTTGGGAGACGTAGTAGATGGAAAGCGTAAAGCAGAATTATTAAAACTGATTGCACAAGTAGAGAAAGTAGATATTGCACAAACAATAGCCGTAGGCGACGGTGCCAATGATTTGCCCATGTTGTCTACTGCCGGACTAGGCATTGCATTCCATGCAAAACCTAAAGTGGTGGCAAATGCCAAACAGTCCATTAATACCATCGGGCTGGATGGGGTGCTTTATTTCCTTGGCTTTAAAGATTCTTATTTGGAAGAACGCGGCAAACTGTAAGAAAGATAGTATAAAATATATATATGAAATTTTCAGAATTAAATTTAGAAGAGAGTGTGCTCCAGGCATTGGAAGCCATGAGATTTGAGGAGTGTACTCCCGTACAAGAACATACAATTCCTATCATCCTTGAAGGAAAGGATTTGATAGGAGTAGCACAAACCGGTACCGGTAAAACAGCGGCATATCTACTCCCCATCTTAAATCAATTAAGTAAGGGAGGTTATCCCGAAGATGCCATCAATTGTATTATCATGGCACCCACACGCGAACTGGCGCAGCAGATAGACCAACAAATGGAAGGTTTTTCTTATTTTATGCCGGCATCCAGCGTAGCTGTATACGGAGGAAACGATGGAATACGCTTTGAACAAGAGAAAAAAGGACTGACTTTGGGAGCAGAAGTGGTTATTGCCACCCCCGGTCGCTTAATCAGCCACCTCAGCTTAGGATATGTAGACCTTTCCAAAGTATCTTTCTTCATTTTGGATGAGGCAGACCGCATGCTGGATATGGGATTTGCAGACGACATTATGCAAATAGTGAAATATCTCCCAAAGGAACGCCAGACAATTATGTTTTCTGCCACGATGCCTGTCAAGATACAACAGTTGGCCAAAACCATCCTGAGAAACCCGGAAGAGATTAAATTGGCGGTATCCAAACCGGCTGAGAAAATTATCCAGACAGCGTATATCTGTTATGAAAATCAGAAGCTGGGCATTATACAGTCATTATTTCAAGACCAGACACCTGAACGAGTGATTATCTTCGCATCATCCAAAATGAAAGTGAAAGAAGTAACTCAGGCTTTCCGCCGCATGAAACTCAACGTCGGCGAAATGCACTCTGACCTGGAACAGGCACAGCGCGACCAGATTATGCATGATTTCAAGAGTGGAAAGATAAATATTTTGATTGCAACCGATATTGTTTCACGGGGCATTGACATTGATGACATACGCTTGGTCATTAATTATGACGTACCGCATGACAGTGAAGATTATGTGCACCGCATCGGTCGTACAGCACGTGCAAACAACGATGGATGTGCCATAACCTTTGTCAGCGAAAAAGAGCAGACACAATTTAAGTCCATCGAAAACTTTATAGGTAAGGACATTTATAAAATTCCAGTTCCGGAAGAATTAGGCGAAGCACCCGAATATAATCCCCATAGTAATAATGGTGGAAAAAGAAAAGGGAACTTCAAAGGTAAAAGAAACAATTCCACACGGAAACCCGGAAACAACACTAACGGTAAAAAACAGCAAAAATAACAGAAGCTGTAAGTTTTGTATTATCCGTCATGGGAAGGATATCAAAGCTAAAACGGTCTATCCAATCATCGGCTGCGGGGGCAGGGTTCACCTGCCCGAACCAACGGTCACGACCTTGGGAGTAATACACAAACAAGCTGTTTGGAGTGGGCGAACCTCGTCTCTACCGATGAAATGACAGCATTATAAACGTTTTGGCACATCCCTAAAAAAAGTTTCGGAATAGAGTTTTAATCGTTTGAAAAAGGAGGAAATATGAAAAACTTGATTATTAAGATTCTGGAGTGCATCATGCTGCTCCTCAGAGCCAAGAGAAGAAAGAATGAGAGAGATTAACCTGATTGTAGTCCACTGTTCCGCCACACGTGCGGACAGGGACTTTACTGAAAACGACTTGGAGGTGTGTCATCGGCATCGCGGATTCAATGGGGCGGGTTATCATTTCTATATCCGCAAGAATGGGGATATTAAGAATACGCGCCCCCTAGAGAAGCCGGGAGCACATGCGCTGGGCTACAATGCGTGCAGCATCGGTATTTGTTATGAAGGCGGACTGGATGTCCGTTATCGTCCCGCAGATACGCGTACCGAATGGCAGAAACACTCTTTGAGGGTGCTTATCCGAACGTTGTTGATGGATTATCCCGGCTGCCGGGTGTGCGGACACCGGGATTTGAGTCCCGACCGCAACGGAGACGGACGCATCAGCCCCGAAGAGTGGGTGAAGGAATGTCCCTGTTTTGAGGTGACAAGTAAATTGTATGAGTAAAATATTTATATGATTTGTTCGTAGATAAATGAAAATCCCTTCCCTTTGTGTTAAATAATTAACATTTTTGGGAAGGGATTTCTAGTTGTCTATTATGTAACTAAAAAATGAAGTATTATTTATTTACTTTTTTCATCGTATCTGTAACCGTAGCCATAGGTTCTACCATAGCCGTATTTGCCATACGTGCCGTATCCGTACTTTCCGGTTTTGATGTTTACATCATTGATGATGGTGCACAGGTTGGGCAACTTCTTATGGTCTCTCAGTTCGTTGATGAACAGATAGCCTGCTTTGGGTGTATAACCGGCACGGCATACGTAAATACTCATGTCTGCCACGCGCGAAATCAGTTGGGTGTCGGTCACCATACCGATGGGAGCGGTATCGAGTATCACATAGTCGAATTCCTTTTTCAACCGCGATTCACGTGCCACCAGTTCGGTCGGGTTGGGAGGGATAGGACCGACGGGCAGGATGTACAGGTTGGGGGTGACATTGGACTGTTGCAGCAACGACATCAGGTCGGTGTGTTCCGGGTCGGCAAGGTAACGGGTGATACCGTCTTCCTTATGCGACATCTGGAAGGCTTTGTTCAGTCCCGGCTTGCGGATATCCAGCCCCACGATGACCACTTTCTTGCCCAGCAGGGCAAAGCTGATGGCAAGGTTGGCAGCCACAAATGATTTTCCTTCGCCACTGGTGGTAGAAGTGATTAACACCACCTTCTGATTGTTGCCCAACATATACTGCACGTTGGTACGGACATTGCGGAAGGTTTCGGCCATCATGTCGTTCTGGTTTTCGTGTACCACCACCGAACCTTCTTTCGGCATATTGTCTGATGCAGGAATATCGCCGATGATGGGTACGGTAGTCAGTTTCTCTACGTCCGAACGGTCTTCTATCTTGTATCTCAGCAGTTCGATGATATAAATGATGCCCACCGGGATGGCGATTCCCAAGACGAAGGCAATCAGGTAGATGAGTTTGCCTTTGGGAGAGACGGGGAGCAGACCTGCCTGTGCTTCGTCCACGATACGGGCGTTGTTGGCGGTAGAAGCCAGCGTAATGGCGTTCTCTTCGCGTTTCTGCAACAGCATGAGGTACAGTCCCGCCTTGATTTCCTGTTGGCGCGAGATGCTCACCAACTGGCGTTCCTGACCCGGTGCGCTGGTGATTCGTCCGGCGTATTTTCCTGCCTGGCGTTCAAGGTCGGCTTTGGTAATCATCAATCCTTTCTGCACACTCAGGATGGTGGTCTGCACGTTGCTGCGCATGGCACGGATGCTGGCGTCCAGGTTCACCACCACGGGGTTGCTTTCCGATGAGGTGCGGAGGAGGCGTTTGCGCTCCAGCAGCATTTCGTTGTAGCGGTTGATGAGTTCGGTCAGGCCGGTGTCTGTCAGACCCACGTTGACCGGCAATACCTCGTAGGCATGGTCGGGGTTATTGGCATACTCTGACAGGAATTGCACCAGACGGAGCTGGGTGCTGTTTTCGGCACGTTTCTTTTCGTATTCGGAGTTCTCGCTGAGTGCCAGTTGAGCGTCACTCTTCAGGTCGGTCAGTCCGGCATCGCGCTTGAAGGTTTCCAGCTCTTTTTCGGTGGTTCCCAGCTCTCCGTTGATGATTTTGATACGCTCGTCGATGAATTCGGCAGTCTTGCTTGCCACTTCGTTCTTATCGTCGTTGGCATCACGGTTATAGATTTCTATCAGCTTGTTGATGAAGTCCACGCCGCGTTGGGGGCTGGTGTTCTGTAAAGTGATTTGGGCAATGGTTGTGGTCTTGGAGGTCGGTTCCACGGAAAGCGCATTGGCATATCCGTTTGCCATGATGCGCGGAGCTGCCACGGTGACGGTGATTTCCTGTTCCTTTTCAACGATTGCCGAGTCGCCGGGAGTAAAGCTGAACGTACCGTAAGGGGTAGTGAGCAGGGCAGGAAGTTTGTCGAAATCCTGTTTGAATTCCTGTTCGTCTATTTCCGTGCTGACACTCAGCTTTCCTCCGGGTTTCAGCACCACTTCAAGCACTGCTGCGCCATTGGGCAGTTTTTCTGCCTCTTCGGGGGTGAGCCACACTTTTACCGGTGTGTCTTTGTAAAGCTCTACAGGGCGGAGGTTCTCACGGGTTCTGTAGTTGATATACAGGTCCAGTTCCTCCACTACCTTTTTCAGCAGGGTACGTGAGTGCAGTACTTCCACTTCATTGTCGAAGTTGTTGGTAGACGAGTAAAAACCGAGATCTTCCAAATCGGCCAGTCCGGTGCTGACGCTGTTGTTTTTCTTGTTGTCTTTGATAATGACAGAGCCAGTAATGCTGTACACCGGTGTGGTGTAGTGCAGATAAATCCATCCTCCTATCAGGCATACCACAATACTGGCAACAAACCATTTCCAGTGGATGAGGTATTTGAAGAAGAGGGCTTTGTAGTCTACCTGCTCTTCTTGTTCGGTATAAAGTTCGTCGTATAAATTTTCTTTCATAATGAAATCGGGTTGTTTTATCGGGAAATAGTAACAATAAGGCTGGCAAGCGACACGAGTGTACCCACTACGGAGAACCAGATGGTGGTACTGTTACTGATGCCGGCGTTTTTGGCCTTGGTCTTATTGGGAGTGACGTAAATCACATCGTTCTGCTGCAAGTAATAATAAGGAGACAGTATAATGCTTGCGTCGTTCAGGTTCAGGGGGATGATTTCACGGTGTCCCTGTGCATCTTCACGGATGAGTTTCACGTTATCGCGTTGTCCGTAAATGGTCATATCGCCTGCCATGGCAAGTGCTTCAAACAGGTTTACTTTCTCGTTGCTGATAACGAAGCTGCCGGGGTTGGTCACTTCTCCCATGACGGAAATTTTATAGTTGGCCATGCGTACATTGACGATGGGCACTTCCGTGATGTAGGTTTTCAGCTTCTCTCTGATGAGGTTTTCGGCTTCGCTTTTGGTCAGTCCGCCGATGTGCAGGATGCCCAGTACGGGGAAGTCGATATTGCCTTTGTTGTCTACCAGATATTGCTGCAATACGGGTTGGTTTGTCAGGTTCTTGTTTTGATTACTGAGGGTAGTGGCTACGATCAGGTTGAATGGTGCTGCTGTTTCCGGATCCGTAGTATTGACTGTTATGGTCAGCAAGTCCTTGGGCATGATGCGGGCATCATAGAGGGGGGGATTCTGGCCGGAAGTGTCCAGATACTCGGATGCTTGCAAGTATGGAACTTGTTTGTAGGCGGAACAGCTTACCAATACGAGGGCAAGAAGAACCAGCAAGGCATAATTCATTTTTTTCATTTGTCTATTCGTTTTTTATGTTTTGTCTTTTTGGTTAATAAGCTTGTTTGTCTTTGTGAAGCGCATTTGCTACGGTTTTATAGATGATGTAGAGGTCGAGCATGAATGTCCAGTGTTCCATGTACCAGATGTCTGCTTTTACACGTCCTTCCATTTGACTCAGTTCGCGTGTCTCTCCACGGAAACCGGTCACTTGCGCCCAGCCTGTGATGCCCGGTTTGATAAAGTGGCGCACCATATATTTATTGATAAGCTGCGAGTATTCTGCCGTATGTTTCAGCATGTGGGGGCGGGGACCGACAATGGACATATCGCCCAGCAGCACGTTGATGAACTGGGGAAGCTCGTCAATGTTGGTCTTGCGCATAAAGTTGCCGAACTTTGTCTTGCGTGGGTCGTTTAGCGTAGCCTGTATCTTGTCCGCATCTTTGTTCACTTTCATCGAACGGAATTTGTAACACCAGAATTCTTTGCCGTTCAGTCCGTTTCTTTTTTGTTTGAAGAAGATGGGGCCCGGCGAGGTAATCTTAATCACTGCACTGACTATCAGGAAAATGACAGGGAACAGGGTGCAGAGGAATAAGAGTGAGAAAAAGAAGTCGAAGGTGCGCTTTACCAGCCTGTTTTCAAAACTGCTGAGAGGCTCTTCGTGCAACCGCAGGATAGGCACACTGCCTATCAGACCGAAGCTCATGCGGTGGTGAAGGTAGTTGCGCACATTGGGCACACTGTAGAAATGTACCAGATTGTTTTCGCAATAATTGATGACCGGCAGAATGCAATTGCCCATCGAGGATGGAAGACTGCAATAAAGCTGCTCCACATGATGCTGTTTCAAGTAGTCGATGGTTTCTTCGGGCTTGCCCAGATAAGGACAGGAGGCCGGGAAATTTTCGTTGGGTACGGAATCGAAATAACCGATTACACGATATCCGCTGGTGGGGTCGTTGGTCATCTCATGATAAAGTTCCGTCATATTTTCTGTACTTCCCATATAGACTGCCGTGCGTGAGTTGCCTCCGCGTTTTCTGTATATTTTGACGCAGGAACGGAAAGTCAGCCGGTAGCAAATGAGACAAAGGGTGAACAACAGATAAAAAAGGATAAAAAAAGAATGGGAGTATTGACCGAAATCTGCCAGCGTGAAAGTAGTCATGGATAGCAATATGAAATAAAACATATTGAGCAGGCTGTGTTGCACAACCTGGTCGGCACGTACGGCGCGACGGTGCAGGATGATGCCTCTCGAAATAGTGCAGGCAAAATAGCACAAACTGAAAAGAACCAAAATCTGAGGCAATGTTCCGTCAAATACTTTTTGTTCTGAATGTGTTGTCCATATGAAGTACAATGAGACGAAAAGGATATTCAGAATAGCTAAATCCCCAATAATGACTGCCGATTTTAAGGCTTTGTTAAATCTTTGAATCTGTATCATAATTTCACTCTTTTAAAATCCTTTTCCATAATGTTTCTTGAAGGCTGTTCGGGTGGTTTTTTACATGATGTTAGATAATGGTTTTTGTCGAAAGATGCCTCGGAGATTCTGATTTTACCGTTGGTATAACTTTCTTTACGGGGGCAAAATTACATATTAATAATACAATAATCAAATTTTTGATTTGGTTTTTTTATATAAATGTTAATGTTTGGATAATATTAAAAAATATTCTTTAGTACTTGGAAAATATAGAAAAAGTCTTGTATCATAAAATAGATAGGTGTTTTTATTTCATCGAAATTCAATTTATTCATAGATAAACGCTTGGAAGGCATTTGCTTTTTTACTTATCTTTGCAATTAGAAACTAACCATATAAAAACATGTTAATAGACCTATTAAAATCCTCTTATTTTTCGCTCTTCCTCATTGTGGCGTTGGGCTTTATGTTGGGAAGAATCAAGATTAAAGGGCTGTCGCTGGATGTGTCGGCTGTTATTTTCATTGCGTTGTTGTTCGGACATTTCGGTGTGATTATTCCCAAGGAGTTAGGAAACTTCGGTCTGGTGTTGTTTATCTTTACGATTGGTATACAGGCAGGCCCGGGATTTTTCGATTCTTTCAGGAGTAAGGGAAAGACACTGATTATCCTGACCGTACTCATTATTCTGTCGGCCGGACTGACGGCAGTGGGACTGAAATATGCGTTTGACATAGATACGCCCAGTGTGGTGGGCCTGATAGCGGGGGCATTGACCAGTACTCCGGGACTTGCGGTGGCTATCGACAGCACAAATTCGCCTTTGGCTTCCATTGCCTATGGTATCGCTTACCCGTTTGGTGTCATCGGTGTGATTTTGTTTGTGAAGTTGTTGCCGAAGATTATGCATGTGGATTTGGACAAGGAGGCGCGCAGGCTGGAAGCGGAGCGTCGCGGCAGTTTCCCCGAGCTGGGTACTTGCATCTTCCGTGTGACAAACCGTGCCGTATTCGGACGTACGCTGGCACAGATCAATGCGCGTGCCATGACAGGGGCAGTGGTGTCACGTGTGAAGCATGAAGAAAAAATTCTGATGCCGACAGCCGGAACGCTGTTGCAGGAAGGAGATTATGTGCAGGCGGTGGGCAGCGAAGAGTCGTTGCAGCAGTTTGCGGTGCTGGTGGGCGAACGCCGGGAAGGGGAGTTGCCGCTGGACCATACACAAGAGATAGAGTCATTGTTACTGACTAAGAAAGATATGATAAACAAGCAGTTGGGCGATTTGAACCTGCAACGAAATTTCAGTTGTACGGTAACTCGTATTCGCCGAAGCGGTATCGATCTTTCTCCGTCGCCCGAACTGGAACTGAAGTTTGGTGACAAACTGATGGTGGTGGGCGAGAAGGAAGGACTGAGAGGTGTGGCACGCTTGCTGGGTAACAATGCCAAGCAGCTGTCCGATACGGACTTTTTCCCTATTGCCATGGGTATCGTGCTGGGCGTGTTGTTCGGCAAACTGAATCTTTCTTTCCCCGGCGGGCTTTCTTTTTCTCCGGGATTGACGGGAGGCGTGTTGATGGTGGCATTGGTGCTGAGTGCCGTAGGTAAGACAGGACCTGTCTTGTGGTCGATGTCCGGACCTGCCAACCAGTTATTGCGCCAATTGGGTTTACTGCTGTTCCTGGCAGAAGTGGGAACATCGGCAGGAAAGAACCTCGTGGCTACGTT
>ERZ780046.414-NODE-414-length-18974-cov-6.036894_pt1 | contig 18974 bp, 17 predicted proteins | sample MGYA00511848_ERZ780046 | MGnify/ENA primary metagenome ERZ780046 (study PRJEB29588, sample SAMEA2147983) | human gut metagenome | biome: human gut; feature: human-associated habitat; material: faeces | place: Denmark | collected 2008/2010 ...
GGACGGAGGAGATATAATCGTTTCTGCGTCCGCTGCGTCCATAACTGCAAGCAGAGCTTCCGCACGGATCTCATCGCCTGTCCGCACTTCTCCCGGAAGGGGGCGCAGAGTAGACAATTAGGGGTCGAAAAAGCCTGTGATAGCAAGCCACAGAGCTACGAAAATTGACCAACCTAAGTGATTGTATTCCCTGCGCGGTTTCTTCTTTAGCGCGGAAATAAGTGTCGATTTCGGCACTTGTTTGAATGCCCGGAAAACGAACAAAGAGCCTCTGTCGATGCCCTTTTCGGGTGTCGGCAGAGGCTCTTTTTTTGTATTTTGTCTGTAAATCCGTCCGATATTCATGCGCTAATCCATAGTGTCACCGTTAGCGTTTCTGTATTACTATGCCTCTAATCCATATAATTATCATGAGCGTTATAGAAAAGGTATAGGTATGCGCTATGATTGACAAACGAATTGGTAAGCGAATCAAGCAATGCAGAGAACGGCTCGGTCTTTCGCAGGAAGAGTTTGCGGAAAAGACAGGTCTGACGGCAAATTATATTTCCACGGTTGAACGCGGTATGTCATTCCCTCGCTGTGAGAAGTTGATTATCCTTCTCAACGGGCTTGAGGTTTCGGCTGACGCGATCTTTTGCGATGTTCTGGATCACTCGACGAGCTACAAGGCGTCTGAGCTTTCCGAAAAACTTGACTCGCTGCCCCCACAAGCACAGAAACGTATTTTGCAGATGGTTGAGTTGATGATTCATCAGGAAACCTCGGATAATGGCTAAGTTCGCCAAGGACTGCGTGTTTTTTCACGCAGTCTTATTTTTTGCCTTTTTTCGACCGATTTCTGCATATCCCCATGCTATACTATGTATTAGAGGCATAGAGACAATCTCTAATACGCAGAAGGAGATGGAGAACAACCATGAAAACTTGCGCCTTTACCGGACATCGCCCGCAGCACCTCCCGTTCGGAATGAATGAGAATGACGAACGCTGTACCGACCTCAAGGAGACACTGAAAGAGCAAATTATCAATCTCATCGAAAAGGAAGACGTCACGCACTTTATAACCGGCATGGCTCTTGGCATTGATTTGTACGCGGCTGAGATCGTGCTTGATTTGAAGGCTCGTTATCCCAGCATTACACTTGAAAGTGCCATTCCCTGCGAAACTCAAGCAGTCAAGTGGTCGGCAGCACAGCGAGAACGCTATTATGATATTGCCGCGCAGTGCGACAAAGAAACCATGCTCCAATGCCACTATTCGCCTGATTGCATGGACAAGAGAAATCGGTATATGGTAGATCACGCCGATTATATTCTCGCAGTATGGAATGGATGCCCCAGCGGTACCGGGAACACCGTGAGATATGCTCACAAAAAGGGCAAGTCCATCATCGTCATCAATCCGGATTCCCTTGATGTCACGCGGGAATAAGGCAAAAAAATCCCTTTTGAATCAAGCATTGTGAAAACCGTAAAGTATTTCCCGATAACGAATACACATTGCACTACTCAACTTTTCCTAACTAATTTTGTTTAGAAATTATTCTCTGCCGAGTATGTAAATCCTTTGATTATTTGATATATCCATATTATCCTGCCTATATAAGCTAATGTTATCATTTTGTTATCGGTATTGATAACACTTGCTCAGTAGCTGTAGATAATAGCTATATGCTATGGCTTAAATTATAAGCGAGTTTTTTTTGTTTTTTTAATTCTATACCCACGAGTACAACAGATAGAATAAACGCTGAAAAATCAGCAACAGGTCCTGCAAGCAATACTCCCATAATTCCGAAACGAAGCGGGAGCAGCAGGGTAAGCGGAATCAACACAAAGGTCTGCCTTGTTAATGCCAACAGAGCACCTTTTAACGATTTTCCTATTGCGGTAAAAAAACTGGAAGAAAGCAACTGCACACCATTTACCAACACCATGAAAAGATAGGTACGCATGAACAAAACAGCAAATTCAAAATACAGCTCGTCCCCATCTCCGAATAGCGAAATGATAGATTGCGGGAAAAATTGAAATGCGATGAAAGCAATTGTGGAAACAACAAGGTTCCATTTTACCGCAAGCAGGTAAGCCTCCCGTACACGATGGTATTGCCTTGCCCCATAGTTGAAGCCGATAATCGGCTGTGTTCCCTGCGAGATTCCTACAACAATCGCAAGGATTATGGCATTTGTTTTCATAACGATTCCGCAAGCAGCTAAGGGAATATCTGTTCCATATTTTGTTAATGCGCCGTAATAAGTCAACGAATTGTACTGAATGATTTGAATCACGGTAACTGCAATCTGGTTTGAGCTGCTGCTGATTCCCATGCTGCAAATTTTCATGCTTTCTTTGATGTCCAATAAAAACGACTCTTTTTCAAAATGGATTGTTTGGAAACGCCATAGATAACGGAGTGCGAGTATGAAGGAAAAAATTTGCCCAATAACCGTTGCCCAAGCTCCGCCGGCAATTCCCCAATCGCAAACAAAAATAAAAATGGGGTCAAGAATGGTATTGATAATAGCTCCCACAATCATGCAGACCATTGAATACTTTGGTTTTCCATCTGCTCGAATCAAATTGCTCATACCAGTCGTTACAATGAGAAACGGCATTCCAATCAATGTTATGCTGGCATACTGCTTTGCATATGGAAATACATCTGTCGTTGCCCCAAATGCCTTTAGGAGCAAAGACAGAAAAGTTTCTCCAACCAGCAAATAAATAATTCCGAAAATTCCCATCAGAACAATACCATTTCCCGCTGCTTTGGCGGCAGCTTTCGGCTCTTTGCGTCCAAGACAGAGGGAAACACGGGAAGCACTGCCAATTCCGACCAGTAGTGCAATGGCAAGGCAGATGGTAGAAAACGGGTAGGCAACATTGGTTGCTGCATTTCCCAAATAACCGACCCCTTGACCAATAAAAATCTGATCCACAATATTGTAGATTGAGCCGACAAGAGACGCCACAATACTGGGAACAGCAAAATTTTTCAACAGCTTTGAAATTTTTTCATAGCCCAGAGGATTTTCAGTCATTGAACTCCTCCCCCTTTCTCTCTATATGGAGTTCCGATGTGATATTTCTGCCCGCCTGTATTAAGAAATCCATAAAAAGGTTCTGCTCGGATTCGCTCATACCCTGCAATAAAAGAGCTTCTGTCTTTTCGCATATCATCTGTATCTCGTCAATAATAGACAATGCTCTTTCTGTAGGATACAATTTACATGTCCGCTTATCCTTATCATTGGGAGAACGTGTAATCATTCCCTGCTTTTCCAATGTTGCAACCGTCCGTACAATATTGCTAGGATGAACATAGAACATATTCAACAAAGAATCTTGTAGAATACCGGGCGAACGACAGATTTTGATTAAGAACATATATTGACTGTTGTTGATTCCATAGGGGGCAAGTTGCTTGTCCAAATAGATTTTGTAAAATCGGTCTGTTACGGAAAGCCATTTTAATAGTTTCATAGATATATTCCTCCTAACCACCAGTATCATAACGCAATATGCGTGCGCACGCAACTACTTTTAACATTATATCTGCCGCTTTGTCCTCCTAAACACAAATCAATTCTACTCAGTGATTATCGGAAACGTGTACGGCGTATGCTGCCCAGTGAACATCTCCACGGGACACATCGAATTTTCACGGCTTCGCAAAACGGAAAGTGTCACCTTATGAACAGTCCCTTGCCGAGAGAAAAATAAATCGCTGGAAACGGGAACGCCCCCCGGCACTGTGCATCTGGCACAGCGCCGGGGGCATTTTTTCATCACAAGAGGTCATTCAGAAGATTCATACACTTAACCTTCTGTTGGAGATTTGCACTCCCGTACACATTCAGGGTAAAAGATACATTCTTATGTCCGAGGATTTCAGAGAGAGACTTAATATCAAACTCTGGTATCTCGATTGCCCTAACTGCAAATGTATGCCGGATCTCATGAAACTTCACTTTTTCCAACCCGTTCCGCTTCAAGAAACGGGTAAAAAATTGCCGGTATGTTCTCGGCTCGGTTGACTTTGTCTTTCCCGTGAGGAAATAGTGATTCGGGTTTTCCGTGTAAAACTTCTTGATGATGTTCATGAGAAGTGACGGAACAGGAATTGTTCGAGCAGAGGTTTTCGTCTTCGGCGGTCCTATATAGAGATACGATTCCCCCTTTTTCTTGTCGTAGATACGCTGGACAGTTTTGTTGATGCTGATGGTCTTGTCCGTCAGTGAAATGTCCTTCATCTGCAAGCCGCACAGTTCTCCTATCCGGACTCCGGTAAACAAAGCAATCAGAATCCCCGCTGTCTTCCGGTTCAAGTCCATGTAGATACACTGGATTAGAGCTTGCTCTTGATCTTTTGAGAGAGAAACTACTTTCTTGATGCCAAGCTCTTTTGGGTATTCGATTAGATCCCAGTTCAGGAGTGGTATAGCCCGTTCCTTGTAGGCATACTCCATTGACAGCCTGAGAACGAGGATAACATCCCTTATCGTCTTCACGTTAAGCCCTCCGGTCTTATCCAATCGTCCAGCATTGTAGAGATACGAAATGTAGCTCTGGATGTCCGCTTCGGTGATGCTGCCAATCTTACGCTTGCCGAAATATGGGATCAAGTGATTTTCGGCAATCAGCGTAAAACTGGCGTAGGTTGACGGCGTGATCATGGGCTTCTTTTGATTTAGCCATGTGTTCACAAGCGTCTTGAATTGTGTATTGTTAGTCATAATGACCACCTCCACGAATATTATCCGATGGAGGGATAATTAGAGTTATTAACACCTTCAAGTAACGGTCTCGAAAAGCGTCCCAAGCTTCGCTTTCCGAACTTTGATGAGCCGTGGCAGTCAACATTGCTATCCTCTGTGTTTGCTAAGAACACGAAGAAAAACACGGATGGGCAGATCACTAATGTTATCTGTAATTCTGCAAAACAAGGATTGATACCGCAACGTGAGTATTTTGACAAAGACATCGCAAACAGCGACAACACCAGCGGATATTACATCATCGAAGAAAACGACTTCGTGTATAATCCCCGAAAATCCTCAGATGCCCCTTACGGTCCTATCAGCAGCTACAAATATCCTGATGCCGGTATTGTATCTCCGCTTTATCTTTGCTTTAGAGCCAAGGGAGCGATCAATCCCTCTTTCTATGAGTGGTATTTTCGTTCATCGGCTTGGCACAGATATGTCTATATGTCCGGCGATAGTGGAGCGAGGCATGACAGAGTAAGTATAAAGGACGATGTGTTCTTCGCTATGCCAATCAGTATTCCCTCAGCTCGTGAGCAAGAGCATATTGCCTCTTTTCTTGATATGATTGACCAGCGTATCGACAAACAACGCGCTTTGGTCGATAACCTCAAGAAGTATAAAAGAGGTGCTATTGCCTATATTCTTTCAGGTAAAAGCAACGAGTTTGATGTCGAAGCTACATGGACTGAGAAGACACTTGCCGATTTGTGTTGCGAGTTCAGAAGTGGGCGTAACATATCAGCAGCACTCATTCACGAAAGCGGCGATTACCCCGTTTATGGAGGAAATGGCATACGAGGATATTGTGATCATTATAGTCATGAAGGCGAATATGTGGTGGTGGGACGGCAAGGCGCATTATGCGGAAATGTCCGTCTAATTCAAGGGCAGAACTATTTGTCAGAACACGCTATTGCGGTTCGTGCCAACGAGAATAATGATACCAAGTTTTTATTGTTCTTGCTTGACTTCATGAATCTCGGTCAGTATTCAGATCAAGGCGCACAACCCGGTCTTGCTGTAAATAAACTGCTGAGGCTCAAATGTAATGTTCCTGAGAAGAAAACACAGTCAAAAATATCATCCTTTCTTCTGACCTTTGATAGACAAATCGCTGCGCAGGAAAGCCTTCTTGCATTCCTAACTGATCAGCGGAAAGCCTTCTTGCAGCAGCTCTTCATATAAAGAGCTGCTGCAAGAATCCAGACTTATTCTTTTCAAGCAAATTGAGTTCTTCCTCCGCGTTTTTGATTTTTTTCTCAATACGATCAAGAAAGCAAACTATTTTTTGTTGTTCCTCTTTGCATGGTACAAGAATAGTCATTCTGTCAATCATTTCATAGCGAACAGAATCAACGGATGTCTTTGCTGTCATTCGCATAACTCTATCGTAAAAGAAGTGAGCGAAATAATAGTAGAAGTATTTACCTGAGACCATTTTGAAGTCTGTCATGGCATAAACACGCTGGTGAAGGTCAAACCTTCCCTGCACATAATGAAAAACTTTCCCCGTACCAACACCATCACCTACTGTAAGAACCGCTTCACAGTCCAAGAGGTAACGATTGCTTTTTCTGACTATTGGAGATCGTACATAGAAGGGATAGATACCTTGAGAGGTTTCATCCTGAGTATTACTTTTTCCCGTTTGGATTTTGCATATATCTCCTATGTACTTTTCTTCCCATTGCGGATAAGGTGAATCCTCGGATGAGAAAATCAATTTTCTGTTGAAAATGGCATTTGTGACACCTCTTTTATACTTCTTGAGGGATGCCACAAGCATCTCCTGTGCGGTGATGCGCTCGTCTAATTTTTTGAGAAAATCCGCTATTTTCTTCTGCTCTGCAAAAGATGGCAGATGCAAAGAAACGCTCATGTAATCATCGAACGAGATATTTAGCAAGCCATCCATACGAACGCTTGAAGAAACGAGTCGTTTGAGCTGCTTGTCCATCTTCGGATTATTTAGTGTTGCAGCAACAAAGGGCGTGTATTCTGTATCACTGACTTTGAAGCAGTGGTATACATAGGGGATTCGAGCTTCTGGCTCTGTCAACTCATAGCAGCATCCAAATTGTTTTGCCTTGGACGCTCCATGATTGTATGCTAATTCACCTTGCTTTAGCAGAATGTATTTTTTGAGACTCTGTCCGGCATTGTCTCTGGAATACTTTACAGACTGCATAATGAAGCCGTTTCCAGCACTTAGCATCATTATGGGAGCATTTGACTTTGGATCGGTTCGATTAACCAATGTGGCGATTTCTCCCAAATGAGTTGTTCTATATGGCTCGTCAAAGCCCGGAAAACGAAGTTTCGGGCGTTTGTCGAGACCGTTACTTGAGGTTTATTTCAAGGGCATTTTTTTGCATGATCTAAAAGTAAAATCCCTTGCATTAGCAGAGATTTTCCGCTATTGCAAGGGATTTCGTCTGTCATATAGCTATTTCTGTCTGCTTGATCAGAAGTATAAAAGAGGTGTCGTATCAGCTATTTTATCACATCGAATATTGTTCTCTGATGCAGACGGGAAACCTTATCCTGAATGGACATCCTGCACTCTTCAAGATGCTGTGGTTTTCCTTGATGGACAGCGCAAACCGCTTGAGAGCGCAGACAGAGCCAGAAGGCAAGGGAAATACCCGTACTACGGTGCATCAGGCATAATCGACTACATAGATGATTATATTTTCGATGAGCCACTGCTACTTCTTGGAGAAGACGGTGCGAATATAATAAATCGTAGTACACCCCTATGCTTCATCGCAACGGGCAAGTATTGGGTAAACAACCATGCCCATGTTATGCGTCCCCAAAACGGACATAACATCAAATTCTTGTGTGAACTACTTGAAAGCCTTGATTACACACGGTATAACACCGGGACAGCGCAACCTAAATTAAATCAAGAAAAGTGTCGAGGAATAGAGCTTAATCTGCCAATTTATGAAGAGCAGTGTCGTATAGCCGACTTTCTTTCATCACTTGATCAAAAAGCGGAGCGAGAGCAAGCCAATCTCGATTGCCTTCTTTTGTTCAAAAGAGGACTAATGCAACAGCTCTTCATATAAAGAGCTGTTGCAACATCCCCTTTTTGAGTGATGCAAGTAATTCTATCACTTGATATTCCTTTTCAATAAGATTGTCAATCTGTGATAGTCTCCTACACACTTCCTTTTGTTTGTTGCGTGATGGAGCAAGAATCCTCAAATTCCCCAGAGTGTCGGTACTAAGATTCTGCTGTTTCGTGCCTTGCGCAATTCTTATACCGATCCACTGACCGTTAAAGATATACCAATAGTAGAGGTATTCAATATCAATTTCACCGGTTTGTTGAATAGCCATACAAGCCTGACTGATTGTAGATGGCACACCAAGAATTGATGCAGTGCCTCGTACTCCGGCTGCTTCAAGTCCATACATTGCAACAAGAAGAGTATTTTTTGGATATTCCCGAAGGTTGCAGCTTGCTACTGCCTCAGAGGAAATATGCTGATTAGTTTCATATAGGTATTTGGGCTTCAATTCGCCGCTGGAAACCCATCTGATGCTACCTAAATAAAAATCCTTGTTTGTACTGCTTGGAGTCGATCCAGATGATAGACTGAAATACTCATTTATCTTTCCAGCATATTCGATGTATGAGCTGTCCGACTTTTGCAACTCAAATTCTTGAAAAAGCAATCCTCTTTTATACTTCTTGAGAGCATCAACCAGTTGTTGTTGTTTTTCTATTCTTCGGTTGAGTGCAGAAAAGAGGTTCGATATTTTTTCCTGTTCAGGGAGACTGCAATACGGCAGACCAAGCCACTTGAACGCATCATAACTAATTTGCCGACCATCCCTAATGCCTTCCACTGACTTAGAGAGGACATGATTGATAAACTCATCAGTATGAAAGTATGCCTCGTAGAAAAGACTGGAATGAGGCTTCTTGCAACGCAGAATGGTATACGCAGGACTCACAATTCCGTCTTCATTTGCCATTTCTAACCCGCCCTCAAAAGAACGAAGGTGGATGATATAATCCCCTTTTTCAACCTTCTTATAGTTGGAAAGGGAGGCATTATCATAGTGAATATTTCTTCCTGCGTTCTCTCGTGGAAGCGTACCTTTACCTTGAACGATGGTTAAAACTGTTTCCGCAGGATGATTTTTGTCGGCTATATTTTTGAAGAGTTCTTCTGCCCTGAACACTTTCCACGGCTCATCAAAGTTCGGAAAGCGAAGATTGGGACGCTTTTCGAGACCGTTACTTGAGGATACATTTGCCATAATTATTTGCCCTCCACATCAAAGGGGAAATCCAGCCCCAGCTCATCAAAAAACGGTTTCAGTTCCGCATCAATGTCCTTAATTTCAGATTGCAGCTTGCGGATCTCAACGGCAACTTCATTCAAGTCAATCTCAGGTTCCGGCTCAAAGGTGTCAACATATCGGGGAATATTGAGGTTGAAACCGTTCTCTTCAATCTCCTGCATGGTTGCAACATGGGCATACTTGTCCACATCCTCACGCCGCTCGTATGTCTCGACAATCTTATCAATGTCGCACTCTCTGAGGATGTTCTGATTTTTTCCAGCCTCAAAATCATTGGAAGCGTCGATGAAGAGAATATTGTCAGAGTTGCCGTTGCGTTCTCTCTTGAGGACGAGAACACAAACAGGAATGCCGGTGCCAAAGAAAAGATTGGCAGGAAGTCCGATGATCGCATCCAGAACATTCAATTTCTGAATGAGGTGTTTGCGGATTACCTCCTCCGCCGCACCACGGAACAGAACACCATGCGGCAGAAGAACGACAGCTCGTCCGTCCTCATCCATGTGGTAAACCATGTGCTGAACGAAGGCAAAATCAGCCTTGCTCTTCGGAGCGAGTTTTCCGTATTCGTTGAATCGCTCGTCCTCCATGAAGTGCATATCAGCAGACCAGTTTGCAGAATAAGGCGGATTGGCAACCTGAACCCGGAACTTCATGTCTCCGAAGTAGTCATGCTCCAAGGTATCACCGTTGTAGATGTTAAAGTTGCGATACGGGATTCCGCGCAGAATCATGTTCATTCTGGCGAGGTTATAAGTTGTGGAGGTCAATTCCTGTCCATAGTAGTTTCTCACGTTAGCATAGTTCTTGAGGCGCAACAGCAGCGAACCAGAGCCACAAGTGGGGTCGGCTGCATCCTTGACATCCGTGAGACCAAGGCAAGCCAGACGGCAAAGTAATTCGGCAGGACCGGAGGGCGTATAGAATTCTCCAGCTTTCTTGCCAGCAGTTGCAGCGAACTGACCGATCAGATATTCATAGGCGTTACCAAGAACGTCAATTTTGGTATCATCCACGCCGAAGTTGATTTCGTCCAGCGAAGCGATGATCTTTGCCATAACAGCACTTCTATCTTTGACAGTATGACCGAGCTTCGATGAATCGAGCTGCATATCAGAAAACAGTCCGTCAAAGTCTTCCTGAGAATCGTTTCCGATTGTGGACTCCATCAGCGCGTTGATTGCGCTCTGCAAGAACTCAATGTCGAAGGAACGGTTTTCTACCATCTTGACCATCTTGCGGAACAAATACTGCGGCTCGATGACATAGCCGAGATCGCGCAGTGCCTCTTCGATAACGGCGGTCTTATACTCTTCGTCTGCCCACGCCTCTTCATAACCGATACCGTCATCCTTGAGAAGATTCGCCATATACTTCTCCGTCCGGTCGGAAAGGTAGTAGTAGAAGATCATGCCCAAGATATAGTTCTTGAACTCATACGCCTCCATGTTTCCGCGCAAGGCATTTGCCATTGCCCATAGCTTATTGCAAAGCTCTTTCTGGTGAGCCTGAATCGAATTGTCCATTTGTCTCTCTCCTTATTGGTATTTCTCTGTGTGCTGCCGGATGAAATCAACGATCCGATTTACAAGGGAGCGTTTCTTCAAAAGCGGCAAGGGCTTCTCAATCCTATCCCGGATATTTCCTGCATCCATTGTGCCAGAAAACTCATATTCCGAAATAATATCCGTCAGCATAGATGCGTCAATGTCCTCGGTCTTTGCAAAGGCGACGATCTCTTCGCGCTTTGCTTCATTTTCAAAGTCGTTATAAGCTGCATCAATTTCATCCGCACTTTCCAAGCCGACAACAACACGATCCAAGAACGCTTGCAGGATTTCGACTTTCCGGAGCAACTGCGGATTATCGGTTCTGCCCAGCTCATCCTTAATGTGTTTAATATCGTAATCCTTCTGCTTGGGATCGTCGAAATGAATGTTGCGGATTAGATTCATGATGTACGCTACATTGATCCTGTCACTCTCCATCAATTCGATGCAGAAGTCAACGTCGTTCAGGACGGAGACAACTTCACGGTCTGTTTTTTGCCGCGAGTAGAGCATGAGATATTTGCTCTTATAGTCCTGGTATTCCTGCTCGGACATGATAAGAGCATCCTGATCGAAACTGAACTCAATAAAAGTCTGCAACGATTGGAGGTACTTTGTCAGTTCCCGGAATGTCACGACGAACTTCTTTTGATCGTCCTCGTTCTGCATCGTGTCTACGGACTCAGGGAACAGAGCAATTTCCTTGAGCTTCATTACCATTTCGTTGAACTTTTCTACGAAGTATTGATAACCCGGAACAACAATGCCGGAGGTATCTTGACTTTTAGAGAATAGTGTCAGCGCGTCATCGGTACGTTTTTTGAGGTTGCGGTAGCAAATGATAATGCCAAAGGGCTTTGTTTCCTTCTCAACACGGTTTGTGCGGGAATAGGCTTGCAGCAGATCATGATACTTCAAGTCCTTGTCCACATAAAGGACGGAGAGCTGCTTGCTGTCAAATCCGGTCAGGAACATATTCACGACGATGAGAATATCAAGCGACTTTGTTTTCTTTCCCTTTACTCGGTCAGAGATGTCCTTGTGATAAGCCGAGAACGTATCTGTGGAGAAATTGGTTCCGTACATCTCATTATAGTCCTTAATGATACGTTCCAACGAATCACGGCTATGCTCGTCCTTGCCCTCGGCATCCTCATTCTGTCCGTAGGAGAAGATACCGCTAATATTCAGGTCATGCTTGATCTTTTTGAAAATGTCGTAATACTTAACAAGGGCATCAATAGAGGACACGGCAAAAATAGCCGTATACTGCCCATTTCTTGTTTTCGCTTTGTGGTTCTGGATGATGTGATTCGCAATCAAAGACATTCGCTCATCGGACATATAGAGTTCACCTATATCAATCGCGTCAGCGAGTGTGGGGTCATCCCAGTCAAAGTCACCCTCCATTGTTTTTATGTACTCAATGTGGAAGCCCAGAACATTATTATCAAAGATGGCATCCTTGATCAGATAATTGTGAAGGCACTCACCAAAGAGCATTTCTGTTGTTTGCGTGATTTTGCCCTCAGTCTTGCCATTGACTTCAAAACGAGGTGTCCCTGTGAAGCCGAAAAACTGTGCCTTTCGGAAATGTCGCACGATGTCCTTGTGCATATCTCCGAACTGGCTACGGTGGCATTCGTCGATGATAAAGACAACCTTCTCGTCTTTATACGCATCCATTACTTTCTCGTACTGAGGACGCTTTACGGCGTTTGCCATCTTCTGCATCGTGGTAACAATAAGCTGCCGGTTCTTATCCTTCATCTGGCGGACAAGGACATCCGTGCGATCCGTCACGTCAACGGAGCCGGTCTCAAACTTGTTAAACTCTTCGGTTGTCTGAGAATCCAAGTCTTTTCGGTCAACAAGGAAAATCACCTTCTTGATGTTCGGATTTGCTGCGAGGATCTGTGCCGTCTTAAAGGATGTCAACGTCTTACCTGCGCCGGTTGTGTGCCAGATATACGCATTCCGGTTTGTAAGCGTTGCCTGACGGATCAGCGCTTCTACGGCATAAACCTGATAGGGACGCATGACCATCAAAATCTTATCGGTATCATTTAGGATGGTGTAGCGTGTGAGCATCTTAATGATGTGATCCCTCGCAAGGAAAGAAATCGAAAAGTCCTTCAAATTGGTGATGCGGACGTTATTGAAATCAGTCCAGAAGAAAGCAAGGCTATACATCAGGTCTCTGTCGGAATTGGCAAAATACTTTGTGTCAACACCGTTGGAGACAATGAAGAGCTGAATGAAATGATACAGTCCGTTGTAGGAGTGCTTCTTATAACGCATGACCTGATTGACTGCCTCGCGGATGTCAATGCCACGGCGCTTCAATTCTACTTGAATCAGGGGCAAACCGTTTACGAGAATCGTAACATCGTAACGATTGACATACTTTCCAACCACGGTTGTTTGATGAGTGACTTGGAAAATGTTCTTTGTGTGATCTTGATCGAAGAAGGACAAGTATACCTTTGTGCCATCTTCACGCTCAAGGACAAACTTATCCCTCAAGATTTTTGCGCTCTGGAAAACTGACTTTCCGAGCATTAGGTTAAAGATACGCTCCCACTCTTTATCAGTGATAGGCGTATCCAACTTTGGCGCATTGAAGGCTTCAAACTGAACTTTGAAGTTCTCCACCAGCGCGTCATAATCAGGAATGACAACATTAGCGTACTCCTGCTTATTAAGCTGTTCTATAAACTGCTGCTCAAGAGCAGCTTCACTCTGGTAACCCATGTCTTCATCTCCTATACTTGAGGATCATTTGTTGGTTGCCAGCCTGTCCTCATTTCTTTTTTATCATAGCAAGTATCCCAAATACCGGACTTATTTTCGTTTCAACTGCAAAACCACGTCACCATCATCTGTAATTTCCATTTGCATTGATTTTAGGTACTTTGCGATGAACTGGTTTTTCTCAGACGAACTCATCTCAATGCGCGTTACCTTCAAAGCGGCACTGAACATCTCGTTGATATTGAGCCTGACGGTTTGGTCAATATAACGCTCCATTTCTTTGAAAAGTGCGCCGAGCTTGATGTCCTCAGCATTTCCAGAGTAGAAGTCATCAATATAGCAATAAAATATCCCTGCATTCAGAAGTGCATTCTTCAAGTCCGGTCCGCAGTTCTCTCGTTCAATCATAACTAAAAAACGTGCTTCCGGCAGAGACGAGATTAACCCCCAGTAGTCGGAGTCGCTGGAAACAAGAATAAAGGAATCGACGTTATTCTTGTAGTGTTCCTGACAAGTTCGGGCAATAAGCATGACATCAACGAGCGACTTGCTTTGCTTCACCCGTTCAATCATCATGTGTTCAACATGGATTGCGGTGAAGCTGTCTAATATTCTCCATGCGGAGGCGGTATGCACATCATCAAAGAGAATGATCGACGCAATTTTTTGTGTATACTCGTGATCGAGGTTTTTTAAGGTAGCACACAGCTTGTAGGGATCAGAGTTTTCACAATCGACAACGATAACGGTCTTTTCGCTGCTCTCAATAAACTCATAGATACTTCCTTTGATATAACTCCCTGCATCTGAGACTTTGCTATATTCAGTGAAATAGTCATTGTTCCAACTGTACAGCAAGGTAACGAACTTCTTATCATTGTAAAGAATGTTGCCGACTTCCTCCGGCTGCCAGTTTATGTACATCTGATAGGGATAAAAAAGCAAATGAGAGTAATAAATGTTGGCAGCCTCTCTTGTACCATCTTCCTTCAAACCGTCAGGCATGACGAAAAGTGCTTTAATGTAATCCCAATTTATCCAGAGGGGAAAGAGCTTCTTGCAGTTGTTGATTCTATCGCAAATCAACCTGTTAATCTCGACAACGTGTTGGCACAGTTTTTTGCTGGTGTTTTTGATGAAGTTCACTCCGTCAAGACTTAGCTGGTTTATGCTTTCCTGCGGAACATATTCCGGCATACTCAGAATGGTCTCATACCGGAATCTCATGCGTTCATTGATGCGCTTGAAGTTACGCTCAATCGCAGTTCGTACAATGCAAAGATGTCTTATAATTCGAGCTGTTTTATCGCTGTCCAACCGATTGTATACTTCAACTTTTGGGGCTTCATGTTCGTTGTCAAAGATGCGTTTTGGCACGCCAATCAGGTAAGCCACCTTTGAAACGATCTCGTAGGTGCTGTCTTTGTACGCTGCCCTGTCATCGGTGAGAGGGCTTGTTGCATTATCCAACACCTCATTCGGTATGGGATTTTCAAGTATACTCATGATTGCTCCTTTCCACGGAGAGCATATCTGCTTGTTTATGAAGCGGTGAGATTAGAAGAACGGCTGTCCAGTGCCTACACCCTACTTTATCCGATCAGCAATGCTGTCGAGCTGCGCTGCAATTTTAGAAAAGTCACAGTCCATGTCCAATGTCTTCACACTGATCTGATTCCCGCTCATTTGATAATCATTGTTTGGCTGAATCGCATCGTCTGTTCCCGCATATAAAAGCATACCGGAAACGACCTCATCCGGCGCGGCAGACCAGTTCTTCACATAGGTGAAAATCTGATACAGATTTCCAGAATGAAGCGTCTGCGTCATGTACGGTGCTTTCATTTGCATATTGTGCGTGTAGTATTTGGCGTCGATGATGAGCGTTTTCTTTGCTGCCTTATTCGTAATCACAATGTCAGACTGCATCGTCGGCAAAAGCGTTCTGTACCCATCTGTGACTTGCCACGCAATTTGTGGAGAGTATGCTTTTAACTCTGGATGCTCACGCTGATAGTATCCGAGAATAAACTTCTCGTATAGCTTCGCCATTGTTTGATCATCCGCATAATCCATAATCTTTGTTGAGCCATCGGCTGTCGTTTGCAAAAGCCCTTTTATCACAAATCGGCAAACGGCTATCAACATCCGATATGTTTGATTATTGCGATCATATTGAATGTCCCAGTTGATACTATGGATGTCCAATATGATGATGCCATCAAAGAAAATCATCAACTTCCTGATCTCCTTTTTTCTGGCTTTTGAAATACTTCCACGAAGCAGCAATTCCATTGTTGTTTTGATGATTCGGTTGGGGTAGGCATCAACCGAAAACTCATCATAATTGCAAACGAGCTGTTTCTTGCGAATAACCTGTGTCTTTATGGATTCACCAATTTCAAGTTTCCCACGGGGAGACGCAAGTGCTTCCTCTCTCGAAATGTATTGTCTGATTAAGCCTCTCTTTATCTGGACAGATACTCCACGGCAGAGAATAGCAGCCAGAAGTTCAGCCACATTATCAAACTCTTCGGTGGCGACATTTTTATACCCTTGCTCATGCAGCACTTGGAACGCATAAGCCAGCATATAATAAACGTTCTGGACACGGATCATTTGACTACCTCGCGTAATGTGCGGCTCCAATCCTTCACTTTAACTGCCTCGTCAAACCAGTATTCTTTCAAAAGAGGTATCAGTTCATATTCGACAACAGACCGCATCCATTCATCGTTGATGGTTGCGTTTGTACAGAAATAGCTATGTCCGATACAGAACCCCTCACCAAGCGAGTCATCGTTTGCAATTACGTCGTTAAGCTGCTCAACTGTTGCAATGAGCCGGTCAAACTTCGGATTATTGACTTTCGTTCTGTATGCTCTGAATCCAGCAGACGAAAATGCCGGAGTAAGCTCAAAGAAAGCAAAACGACGTCTAAGTGCGTAGTCCAGCATGGCGAGGCTACGGTCAGCAGTGTTCATCATGCCAATGATATAGACGTTACTCGGAATGGAGAACTGCTCATCTGCATATAGAAGCTGCAATTCGACACCGCGTTTATCACTCTCAATCAACATGAAGAGTTCGCCAAAAATCTTGCTGAGATTGCCTCTGTTGATCTCGTCGATAATGAAAAAGTATGGACGATCATCCTCAGCAGCTTGCCTGCAAAACTCGTAGAATACGCCCTTTCGCAGTTCAAATCCTGTCTCCGTCGGGCGGAAACCCATGATGAAATCTTCATAGCTATAACTCTGATGAAACTGAACCATTTTCACACGGTTGGTGTCCTTTTCTCCCATGATAGAAAATGCCAGTCTTTTTGCTGCGAAGGTTTTTCCCACGCCCGGTGCGCCTTGCAGAATTACATTCTTTTTGGTTAAAAGCAGCGACTTGAGAACCTTATACCGATCTTCGTCCATATACACATCGGTCAGAAAATCATCGGCGGTGTATGGCTCGAAAGTGATTTCCTCATCAGCAGCATCGTCGAAGGTATCTTCGTGCTTGTCTCCGTCAATCATGTTTTGCAGCTTCTTGACGTAATCTGTGTAGGACGTAATATCCGTCAACGTTTTGATTGCACCCTGATCTGATAATTCCCACTCGCCCTTATCTGTCCAGCGTACCTTTCGGGTATTGGCATATTGACCGCGTTCAGGATCAAAAATATATTCGCCTTCGACCAACCCGCGACCGAGGATCTGTTTTCTGCCTTTTTTAACAAAGACAACATCACCGGGTTTCAGCTCGTTTGCAAATTGCCATGTAGCAAGAACCTGATTCTTATATGAGCCAGTATCCCCGTAGACCTCTTTCATCTTTGCCCGCATTTCTTCCTTGGAGCTATATTCCATTAGATCGCCAAGGTCAGACCAGCCGATAGCCATAATCCCTTCAGCATAATCATTCTCCCAATTTGCGGAGCCATCACCCGCTGCGTACAGCCAATAGTGTGTTGCAGTAGCGTCGGATGAAAGAGCTGTATCTGTGTTCTCCTTCGGAATGATTCCATCAAAGATTTCATCGTCGAAGGATATATCAATGTTGTTCTCTTCGACGATCTTTTTGCATCCTCTACGAATGCTGTTAGACTTGTTGCCGGTTTGCTCGTAGTAATATTTAATGTTCTCCTGAGTGGCTTTTAGAGCATTGACCATTTGCTCCTGTCCGTAGTCTTTCCCAATGTGGACGATGAAGTAAACCGTAGTTTCAGTGTTGGACCTGCGAGTGTATTTTATGCCCTTCATCATGGACGCAAAGAGCATGATCGTCAGCTTGTGCGAGGTTTCTCCAAAGCACGGGACCTCCTGACACATGGCTTTTACAGCAGCGTCCATCTCCATTGTGCCATCATAAACCATCTTAGCATATTTGTAGACAATGACTTCGCAGTCATATTCATAACCGATATACGTCTTGACGCCGCCCTTAGAATCAATAAATTCTTTCAGCCGCTTCAAATCTCTATAATACTGTGCAGTGCGTTCGTCTGCTCGATCAGACATTACTTCTTGTTTTAGGTAGTCGAAGATTTCGCCCTTCGCTTTCTCCATAGAGGCATCACTTTCAAAACACTTCCAGAAGGACAGCGCAATAGTGTTTTGATACAGATAGAACGCATCGGAAACATGGGTGCTGATAGTCGTGTCAGCCCAGTCCGGGTGAGTTTCCCGTAAGTATTCTTTGTATTCTTTTCGGACTTTGCTTATCGTTACGCCAATGTCCATCTGTTATCCTCCTTTTTTTGTAACAGTCCTGCTACGCACAAACATTTAATTCGTCTCCACTGGTATATAAAAAAGCCGCACGGAAAAAGGACCTATCAGTTGTCCGCCCGCACAGCCTCACAAATATCTCCGATGTCGCAATTCAAATAGCCGCAGATGCGCAGCAAAATAGAGAGGGACACTTCTTCCCCCTTATTCAGTTTCGTCCATGTTCCGGATGCAAGGTTAAGCTCTTGCCGGAAGGTGGACTTCTTTATGTCCCGCTCTAACAGGAGCATCCAAAGTTTTTTGTAGCTGATTCCCATGATACGCACCCCTTTACTCATCCGCTAATCATGACTTCCATTCTATTATACACGAAAACCTCTTTGAATGCAATTATCTCATGCACAAGTTCACAAAAAAGATGCAAGTTCTTGATGGTTTTGATTTTCAAAAAGGGCAAGGCAGTTATTCATGAAAGCTGCCTTGCCGTTTCTCTTTATTCGCGCTGTGAATTTCGTTGATACTCTTGGTCGCGCTCTGCGTTTGGCTTGAGGAAATCATCCACGTTTGCCTTCAATGTGTCGATCATCCTTGCTTCCTTTTTGAGCTTTGCGCGTTCATCGTAGAGCCGCTGCTGCTCATCGAGAAGACGCTGCTGTTCTGCTTGCAGCGTCTTTAAGCTCGGCAGTTTTTCATCGCCTTGCATGGCAAGCAGTGTACTCCGCGCCGCCTCAAAGATCACAAGCTCGGCTTCGTGCTTTGCCTTGAAACCAGTCTTATCTTTTTCCTTCTGGAAGGCGTCATAGACAGGCTTGAGGCGATGATAATTGGAGATGTTTTTGATAAGCGGCTGG
>ERZ780046.448-NODE-448-length-17923-cov-13.651332_pt1 | contig 17923 bp, 10 predicted proteins | sample MGYA00511848_ERZ780046 | MGnify/ENA primary metagenome ERZ780046 (study PRJEB29588, sample SAMEA2147983) | human gut metagenome | biome: human gut; feature: human-associated habitat; material: faeces | place: Denmark | collected 2008/2010 ...
TATAATAGATATTGAAACCTGGGAACGCCGGGACAATTATAATTTTTTCCGCAACTTCCATAATTCATGGATATCCATTACCAGTGAAGTGGATTGCACTGAAGCATTTCCAGCTGCAAAAGCCGCCAAGCGCTCTTTTTTCCTGTATTACCTGTATGCTGTGCTGCGTGCTGCCAATGAAGTGAAAGAATTCCGTTTCCGTACAGATAAAAACGGACAGGTGGTCTATCACGATCAGGTGGACATCATATCACCTATCGCTGTACCCGGCAAGACTTTTTACACAGTCCGCATCCCTTACCATGCAGATTTTGAACGGTTTTATGCCGAAGCATATCACATCGTCCATAACATCCCCGAAGAGGGTGACCCGTATGGAGCCGAAAAAGTCATTACAGAACAGGGAGATTTTGATATTATCCAACTGAGTGCCACGCCTCAGCTTTATTTCACTTCACTCACCTATACACAAATGGCTCCCGACCATCCATTAGACTATCCGCTGATGAATGCCGGCAAAGTAGTGCCACGCGAAGGAAGACTGGTAATGCCCATCGCTTTCACTGTAAACCATGCTTTTGTGGACGGAGCGCACATAGGACAACTCTTTCAGAAAATAGAGGAGATATTGAAAGAGCTGGCTCAATAAATAGAGGGGTCTCAAAAGGCATAAAGATCCCTGTCGGACACGTATGTATGCATTTCCCTACATATACGTTCACATATATCCATAAAAGAATAAATAACCAGAAAAAGAAGACAATCTGTCAAAATGCCGATGCACGAGAATACGATGAAAATACACAAACTGTATCCTTTGAAACAGGACACCCTCATACACCGGCATTATCATTTTGACAGATTGCCAGTTTAATTAAATCAGTTTAGAAACGATAGCCTACGGAGAACTGGAAAGTTGAATTCCGCAAACCATTTTGTGCCTGTATCTTTTTTATTCCGACCCTATAATCAAAACTTATCGTATAATGATCGGCAATAACAGCCTTCATTCCAACAATGCCCCCATAATCCCAACGGCGGAAAGCCTGAAGATTACCACTATTATTGGGCTCCCCGGCTTTATAGGAAAAACCATCCAAGGGCTTCCATTTTGCAGGCTCGGTAGTTATATTATCCCCCTCTTGGTGAATAACATCCAAAGAACAGTTTCCAGCACCAAATCCGTAAGAAGCATAAACTCCAACCGACGGAATGAGGCTGAGTTTATCCGAAACCCGAATATTATATCCCATTTTTAACGGCAAAATCAGATTATTCATCTTTATCTCTGTCTTAGGAAAATAAGTAACCATGTGATCCATCATTTTCATGGTACTTCTATTCTGCAACCAAGACAAACCGGACATTAACATCCAATGCTTTCCTATCTCGTAGTCCACAGTCACCCCCAATTGAAAGCCGGGCTTCATTCCACCTACCTGTTCGGCTTTATATCCGTCAGAACCGGAAACCAGATAATGAGACAGGTTCATTCCACCTTCCACACCAACTTTTACCTGTGCAGACAAAGGCAATACACACATGGCAGCCAACACCACCACTACAATCATTTTAGTCTTCATACTTATTTTTTTATTTGATGTTGCAAAATTAGAAAGAAGATATAAGCATAAAGCTCTATCCATATAACATCCACTCACCTATACAACACTAAAAATCAACCATATAACATATTTTATCATAACATGAGCAATAAAATAAGATTCAGATATGAACTTCACATTATCAATAACCTTAGATTATCAACTAAAATATTATCATACAGCCTTAATTGGAATTACTTAAAAACTTAAATTTATCTGAGTCGAGTAAGCACTTCCTTTATCACACTTAGGAAGTACAGCTGTTTTTTCAAATGCGTTATTCATAACTACACCTTTTCATTACCATCCTTATCTAGCATAGTAATGTCAGCATCATCTAATGAAAATTGAAATGTGAGATACAAGCAGTCATTTATATCTTCGGTTTGTACTGAAAAAATAAAAGGAATTCTAGTAGCCACCTTTTCATAAACTTTGCAAACTGCATGAGGCTTCTTTTGGTGATGGATGCTCCGAAGCAAAAACTCCCAAACTCAAGGAAACTAAAAATAACATCAATAATAACTTTGCTTTCATACTTCTTTTTGTTTAAAAATGATGCCGCAAAGTTAGAGGGAAAGGAAAGAACGTACAACTATTTGCTGTGACATAATATTTCTATAAAACACTGATAAACAATATATTTCAGTTTATCACTCTGACATTTTCTTTTTTAGACGCGATTTCCTTTGATTGAGGGCTACCGTATCCGTATGTCCGAAACATAAAGAAATGGCCAACGGAGAAATACCCGCTTCTTGCAGGCAAAGGACCAACAAGTCATCCTCCGTCAGTTGGGAGTATTGTGCTTGCAAAGGAGAAATATAATCAGCATAGATTTCAAAGGTCGTTTTCTTCAGTTTGTCCAATTCAGCAGCTGCCATCACCTTACGGATTTTCTTATTCACCTGCTGCTGGTCAGACAATGACATCACCTTTTTGTATATAGAAGTCTGCTGAAATAACCATGTACGAAGTGCCAACTTTTCTTTCTTCAATTGAGTTATCAATTGCTCTTTTTGGGCAATTTCATCAAGATTTTGGTTTTCCCTATCCTGTAACAGTGCAAGAGCGGATTCATTTTCTTCTATGCGCTGCTGCATCACATTCTGTTTCTCATCAGCATATTGTAATGCTTGCCGATAGAGTGCCTGCTGGTTATTTTTCTTATTTATCCAACGTTGGTAAATCAAAGCAACGACAAAGCAAATAATAATGGCTGAAAAAACAATACGCCCTATAACCTTTCTAGATTTTATTTGCTCATCCTTTACTTCCAATGCTGTCTGATTTTTATAGACTATATGCTGCACTTCAGACAATCGCTCACTAGCATCCAATGAATCCTGAACCATGACAAAAGTATCTAGATAGTGATAGGCAGACTTGAAATTTCCTAGCTTAGCTTCCATTACGGCAAGTGACCAGTAAGACATAGAAAGGGATGGAGAAAAGAGCAGGCTTTTCTCTAAATAATACCTAGCAGAATCATATTGTCCTAAACCAATGTACAAATCACCTATATTATAGAAATAACCGCTAAATATTTTATTTTCATCAGATATATTTTGCAAAACTTTATAGGCATAAACCACGGCAGAATCGATGTTTTCAAATCGTCCATAATACAGACTTAAATTGTGCCAAGAAGTGAGTATCATGCTTGTATCTTTAGAACGCATAGCATATTCCACAGACTTTCTCTGATAAGTTATAGCAGAATCCTGCATATTCCTCATACCATAAATATATCCAATGTTATGATAGGCAATAGCAGTATCTTTAGCACTAAAAGAATAAAGAAGAGCTTGATTTTGTATTTCCAACGCCTTGTCGTACAATTCACAATCACCATACCATACCCCTAACATACTATAAATCAATCTTCTACATTTTAAATCTTGCGGATAATTCTGCAACACTTCCAACGCTTTCAAATTATGCTCTATCGCCGACATTTCATCATTCATCTGCGCCAGCAGCCTTCCCTTATACATCAATGCCACAGCTTTCTCCCTATCATCTCCATAATAATCCAAGGCGAAATTCAATAAGGAATCGCAAGGCAATAAAGGTAGTTTGTTCTTGTCCGTAGCCTCAGCCAGCAACAAAGCATAGTATGCCTTGTCTACTTCCGGCAAATCCTCTAAAACAGATATATTTTTTAAAATAGTCAATGCACTGTCCGGCTTCATTTCCAACAATGAATCTACCTGCTGTAACATCGGATTGGAAGAATGGTGGTTACAGGCAAACAAACAGACAGCCAGCAAACTGACGAAATTTAAATATATAATAAATGAACGCATAGTGATTTTATCTTTTAGCTTTCTATGCACAAAGATAGCAAAACGCTTTCATAACCCGGTACACGGACATCGATTAATAAGCAACACAGTACAAATATCCTTGTTGCTTGTTAGCCGTCTGCCCCAAAAGACTATTTTTGTAGAAAACAAAAAGGAGGAATCATACCCAATGTATTTGATGTACTTAACATGCCTTACCGTAGCGTATCCCTTAAGGAATGATGAATTTTGTGGCTGTCCGCGAAGACAATTGTTATTATGTGAACAAGACGCATTACATCTCTTTGATTGAAAGGGCCAACAAGTTCTTTTTCCTCATCCGTTTCCGTCGCTTTGGCAAGAGCCTAACACTCTCTCCATGTTACGGCACTATTATGACTGAACGAGGCAGACAAGTTTGAATTATGAGAAAGACAAACTGGCTTCCCGCCTGGTTTACCAGGGGATGGAGATGGTGGTTTGCGAAGAAAAATGTCAAGAGAAATGCCCCTACACTCTCGTGCAAGAACATCTCTCTTCTTAAAAAATAAAGTCTAGTATTCGGTTTTCTCTAAAGTGATGAAAATTTAAAAACGGTAACCAACTGAAAGTTGGAATGTAGAGTTTCGTAATCCGTATGTACTTTGTGCTTTGTTCAGACCGATATTATAATCAAATGAAATCGTGTAATGCTTACCTATCACTGCCTTGATACCAGCTGTCGCTCCGACATCCCAATGGTTGAACCCCCGAATAGCCTGATCGGAAGTATTCCCATAGCCATCCAGCGGCTTCCAGCCGGCATGAATCAATTTACCGTCACCCACCATCTGCAAATCGCTTTCACCGGCATTGAAACCATACGCCGCATAGAGTCCGACATTGGGAATAAGACTTAGTTTATCATTTATATGAAAGTTATAGCCCAGTTTCACAGGTATTTGCAGATAGTTCATCTTTACTTCCACATCGGGATAACGGTAATAAGCATTTATACCATCCTTTCCGTAGTAATTCTCACCCAGTTTCAAATTTCCACCCTTTCGGACAAAAAAAAGTCCAGACATCAGCATCAGGTGATTCTGAAACTCATAGTCGACTGTCAGGCCTGCTTGAAAACCTACTTTCATGTTTTTGCTGTCCGAAGGGTTTGAATGACTGTCGGTGATATAGTTGGAAAGATTGGCACCAGCCTCAATTCCCAGTTTTACTTGTGCGGCGACGGGTAATGAACATAGAGTAATCAGGCACGCCAGAATTAGTTTGTTAGTTTCCATATCGTTTCTATTTTTATGGTTTTATTCCGCAAAGATAGAAAGTACAGACATTCGAAACGATTAAACCCAATAACAGTTACTAAGCATAAATTACTGACAATCAACAATGTAACACTATTAAAGATAACATAGGATTATTCCATCTTACTTTTCATACGATATTTGCGTTGCGCTACAATCTGTGCATCATTATTACCAAAGCATAAAGCGATGGCAAAAGGAGATAAATCCGCCAATTGCAGACATAGCAAAAGGACATCATCTTCGTTCAACTTGGGATACCGGGTATGCAGTTGCTCTATGTAATCAGCATAAATCTGTCCTATAATCACTCTGAGTTGGCGTTGCTCAGCATTGGTGAGCACTGCAATACGCTCTTTGTGATGCTTTTGCTGGTTGGCCAGTTTGTCTATTTTCGTATAGAGGGCACTTTGCCGGAACAACCAGTTGCGCAATTTCTCCTTCTCCATCTTCATGGCCTCTATAGCCCGTTCCTTCTCTTCTATTTCCTCGACACGGCTTTCTTGTTTCTGTTTCAATTCGGCTATCACCTCTTCATGTTGAGCAATATTCTGCTGCATATCCATCAGGTTCTGTTTCAGCTTCTGCAACAGATATTTATAATTGGATTGCTGTATCTTCTTGTTCTTCAGTATCTGTTGATAAATAATCACAATGACCAGCAGCAACACCACAGCTATCATCGCAATGGTGTATATCCTCCGTTTAGCCTTGAACTGTTCTTTCCTTACTTGCGCGTCGGCATTCCAACGATAGGTCTTCTTCTCCAGTTCCGTAGCCACATTGGTGAAATAGATAGAATCTTCCAACTGGGTGCTGATTTCCAGATATTCCAAAGCTTTCTCCACATTTCCCTGCTGCTTGGCTATAGCATACAAGTCAAAGAAAGAGAGATACCGGATATGAATATCGACAGCTTCCTTGCTTCGGTTCAAATAATAAAGAGCCGAATCAAGCTGCCCGTTATTATAATAAAATTCCCCTAGATTCCAAAGACACTGCAAGCTGTCTTCTCTAAGACGACAGGCATCGTATGCCCTTTTCAGACAAATAATAGCTATACTGTTCCGTCCTGTACGTCCGCATAAATCCCCTATATTTCCATAAAGAGAATGCAAAAGGAAACTATCAGTAGAAAGAGAAAGCTGCAAAGCGCGTTGCTGACAGATAAAAGCGGAGTCTATATTTCCATACCCGATGTAAGCTACCCCCCAGGTTGCTGAGTGAACTGATGAAATGACGGTTATGCCGTGCCAGCGAATCATTATAACAAGCCTTGACATACATATCTTTGGCCTGTGCGTACAAGTTCTGTTTGCCATACAGCCCACCCAACATATTATATACAAACCCTTTCCAATAGAATTCGCATGGATAGGCGGAAAGAATTTCAAGCGCCATACGGTAACTTTTCAGGGCATCGGCATAGTTTTCCATTTCCTGTTGCACTTTACCCTTATACAGAAGAGCTATGGCATGTTCTTTGGCTTCTTCATGATATACATGGAGAGCAAAATTCAATAATGAGTCACAAGGAAGCAGTGAATAACCATTTTTATCCGCAGCCTCAGCCAGCAGCAAAGCGTAACCGGCCTTGTCTTCCGGGCTCATACCGGTTAGGGAAAAGATGGATTTCAATAATGAAAACGCACTGTCGGAATGTTCTTCCATCAAGTATCCGGCTTGCCGCAAAGCAGGATGTTCCGTGCGCTGCAAAGTACAGGAAAGACCAAGCCAACATAGAAGGCAAACAATACCCAACTGTTTTATATAAACATACATGCAACTCTATTTTTATTCTCCGGTGACAAAGATACAGAAAACTCAGAACTTATATCCTACACCGGCCGATAAACTGACACTCCGCCCGAAAGGTCTCTTACGAAGAGAACACTTACCATCGATAGTGTAAATGAAATGCTCGGATTCCAATGAAACCCCGGCCCTTCCGCCGTAAGTAAAATGATCTGGAAAATCCTGATGCCACCAGCCCAAACTAGAATGCATTCCGTTGCCATAGGCGTAATCAATGGATTTATCCCTGCCAAACATAGCATAGGACAGATACGGTCCCGCATTGATGCGCAAATTCCATTTGTTATTCAAAGCAACATTATAAGAAGCAAGGATAGGAAGCTCCAAATTGAATTTACTAAAAAAAGAATCGGTACCAAGTCTTGTCTTGGATCTGAATTCTTCATAAGTAAATAATAATTGTGGTTGTACATACCATGAGTTTTTAACATGAACGTCATACATTCCTCCGGCATAACCGCCCAGGCTGAAGCGTGCATCCCTGGACAGAGATTTAGAAAAAAGTCCGCCTCCTACAATACCCCAGCTATTCTGTGCGGAAGCGGGAAGAATAAAGCAGGCTAAAAGCATGCAAAGTAGAATTTGTTTTATTTTCATCGGGTTTGTTGCTTAAGTTTAATAATGCAAAGTAAGGTATAAAGCCCTTTTCATGAAAATAAAACAGATAACATTTACCGCATATAAAACTTTGATAATAAACAATATAACACTATTAAAGATAACATTCGGAGAAATTTCACTCCTATTGGGCATAGGGACAGGTCTAAAACCTGCCCCTACACAGCAAGAGAAAGAAATATCTTTTATTGCGTGCAATTTATATTCCGCAACTTCCCTCTGAACCCATTCTGCACATCCCCAATCTGCCGCATGGGAAACACCAAAGTTTCCTGCATATACATCTTGTCCTTGCGTTTATGAGTATAGTTGTAAAACTGCTTGACACGTCCTTCCAAACGTTCCGCTTTCTCACCGTTTATGTAAAGAGTAGTACCTTTGTGGTCTCCCTCTATGCATACCTTCGTCCATGCTCCGGCAGGCAGTGTGGCAGCGTGGAATACAAACGTATAGCCGTCACGGCTGAAAGCCAATTTTCCCTTATTTTCCCAATTGGCATATACGGTGGAATGAGGACCTTTAAACAAAATACCGTTGATATTTTGGTCTTTGTCAGGATTTATTTCAAATTCTACCACGTATGGATAGCCTACCTCCGGCAACATAGTGGCAATGCTGTCCGTACCGTTCAAAGACAGTTCTTCATTCTGCCCCGGAAGGACTACCTCACCCTGCACACGCCCCAGCAGGTTGACACCGGGAGCTTCAGGCATCTGTTTGCACAATTCCTCAAATTCCTCGTAAGAAACCATTTCATTCTTCCCTCTCCACATCTTCTCGGCCAGTACCTGAGCGGCCGGGAATGTACGGAAATGCACATCCTGTTGTGACACACCGTTACCACAATGGTCATTCCATACGGCAAACATACCTCCCAACAGTCCCGGAGTTCCTTCAGGCAACTCTTCCTTAGGATTCACTTTACCCACACGCCATTGCTCATACAGCCATTTCGTGTCCAGGAAATCACGATAATATCCGGCAGCCGGAACAATATAAAGATAAGCATCACACGTATTGATAATCTTATATCCGTCTTTCAAAGAAGCATTAGGATCAATCCAATCGTATGACCAAGCATTAATAGTTACATTATCCGCTTTCACCGGAGTGTTTCCTTTCAACCAGCGCAGTGCTCCCCACATACGGACATTCTTCCCGTATTTCTCTACATACTTCAGATACCGGTCTGTAAAATAGCGGAATTTCTCAGCTTCCTTGGCATTGTACTCGTCTGTACCGATATGTACGTCGGGACCTATGAAAACCGGTTTCTCACCAGAAAGATACTCATCCAGCAAAGAATCTACAAAACGATAGGTTTCCTCCTTGTACAAATCCAAATGATCCATTCCATATTTATCACTGCCTATCTCGGGTTTATAATGTGTAAAGGCCAATGAATGAGCCGGAATATCAATCTCCGGAATCACATTCACACCATATTCCATGCCCAGACGTTGCAGGTCGGTGAATTCTTTCTTGGTATAAGAACCATCCTTGGCGGTCAGCCCCGGAAAACGCTCACTCTCCAGGCGGAAAGCAGCATAGGTCTTGTTCCAGTCGTTATCAAAGAACTGTACAAAACCATTGTCATTGAGATGAATCTGGAATTCATTCAGTTTATAGAACGATAGTATTTTGACATATTGCCGCAGGAAATCCATTGTGAAGAACTTACGGCCCACATCCAGCATGAAGCCACGACTGGGATATTGCGGCCAGTCACGGGCAACTCCTTTGGGCAACTGTCCTTTTTCATTATAAAGAATCTGCAACAAACTCCGGGTTCCCCAAAAGACTCCCTGACGAGCCGGTGCTTCAATACCGGCATAGCGTCCGGCAGTCAGCACATACCCTTCCTTTCCCAATTGTTTGTCGGGTTTCATCAATGAAAGATAAATATCATTCTTTCCCGGTTTCCCGGTCCTAATGGTGTAGTTCCAATCCAACAGATCTTTCAAGTCCTGTGCCAGCACAGTCGCCACACTTTTCAGTGCCGCCTCATCGGCAGGAGCTACAACAATACTGCCTTCAGCAGGCAATACGAGTTTTCCACTTCCCCCCTTCCACTCTTGCAGGGCGGGAATTACTTTCGGACATGTTTCCTTGGCCGAAACACACAGACACAAGGCCAACATCCATAAGGTTAGTAAGTGTTTCATGATAATGATTAATGGTTAGTAATTAACGGTTAATGAAAAATGAAGGCATTTATTTGCCTTTTACTATCTTCTTGATATCATTCAGTTTATTCAATGCTTCAAGAGGGGTCAGATTATTGACATCCAAATTCAGAATCTCATCCCGTATCTGACTCAATACCGGATCATCCAACTGGAAGAAGCTGAGCTGCATTCCGCTCCGGCCGGACGCTATCTCAGCCGTAGGCTTGGCAATGCCCTGCTGGCGGTTGTCCGTTTCCAGTTGATGCAGAATATCATTGGCACGCTTCACGATGCTTTTCGGCATACCTGCCATCTTTGCCACATGAATACCGAAAGAATGTTCGCTGCCGCCACGTTCCAGTTTGCGCAGAAAAATCACTTTATTATCTATCTCCTTCACAGATACATTGTAATTCTTGATGCGCTTGAAAGATTTCTCCATCTCGTTCAACTCATGATAATGAGTGGCAAACAACGTACGTGCCTTGGCTTTAGGATGCTCGTGAATATGCTCCACAATAGCCCAAGCAATGGAAATACCATCATAAGTGGAGGTTCCCCGTCCCAACTCATCAAACAGCACCAAACTGCGGCTAGAGAGGTTGTTCAAAATATTTGCCGCCTCATTCATTTCAACCATAAAGGTAGATTCGCCCACAGAAATGTTATCGCTGGCTCCCACACGGGTGAATATTTTATCCACCATACCGATCCGCGCACTTTCGGCAGGAACAAAACTACCCATCTGCGCCAACAAGGTAATCAGCGCAGTCTGGCGTAGCAAAGCCGACTTACCCGCCATATTGGGACCGGTAATGATAATGATTTGCTGGGTTTCCGAGTCCAGAAAGACATCATTGGCAATATACTTCTCCCCTACCGGAAGCTGCTTCTCGATGACAGGATGACGGCCTTGCCTGATGTCAATCACCTCACTGTCCTCCACAACAGGACGGATATAATTGTTCTCTTTCGCCACATTGGCAAAAGCCAGCAGACAATCCAATCGGGCAATCTGACTGGCATTAATCTGAATGGCTGGAATAAACTCTGCCAAAGCGACCACCAGTTCGTTATAGAGCTTTGTTTCAAGCACTAAAATCTTATCTTCGGCCCCCAAGATCTTTTCTTCGTATTCTTTCAGTTCCTGAGTAATATAGCGTTCCGCATTCACCAGCGTCTGTTTACGGATCCAGTCGGCAGGTACCTTATCCTTATGCGTGTTACGCACCTCAATATAGTAACCGAACACATTGTTATAAGCAATTTTCAAGCTGGGAATGCCGGTCAGCTCACTTTCACGTTGCTGTACTTTGAGCAGATAATCCTTGCCGGAAAAAGCTATCTGCCGCAGTTCGTCCAGTTCCGCATTCACCCCGTCTGCTATCACACCGCCTTTATTCACCAGCAAAGGAGGATCATTCTTAACCTCTTTCGCTATTTTTTCACGGATAGACAGACATAAATTCAGTTGTTCCCCAATACGGCGGAGACTCCCGTTATCCGCATTCAAACAGGCATTCTTAATCGGCTCTATGGCTTGCAAAGCTACTTTAAGTTGCACCACCTCGCGTGGAGAGATTCGTCCTACGGCAGCTTTCGAAACAATACGTTCCAAATCTCCTATCAGATGTAGTTTCTCTTCTATGAACTCTTTGAAATCCGGCTCGCGGAAGAAGTATTCCACTACATCCAGACGCTCATTGACAGGCTTCTCATCTTTCAACGGAAAGACTACCCAGCGTTTTAGCAGACGGGCTCCCATAGGGCTGATAGTGCGGTCGATCACATCCAGCAGACTGGTTCCGCCCTCATTCATGCTACCTATGAGTTCCAAGCTCCGTACCGTGAATTTATCCAGCCGCACATAACGGTCTTCCTCTATACGGGAAAGAGAAGTTATATGGCCGATCTGATAATGCTGCGTCATATTGAGGTATTGCAAAATAGCTCCCGAAGCTACAATACCATTCTTAAGGTGCTCCACCCCGAAACCTTTTAAGTTCTTGGTCTCAAAGTGCTTCAACAGCTTCTCGCGTGAGGAACTTTCATTAAACACCCAGTCATCCAACTCAAAAGTAAAGAACTTGCTTCCGAAATTTCCTTCAAACATTCCCCGTTTACCACGCTCGAAAAGCACCTCTTTGGGGGCGAAATTATTTAACAACTTGTCTATATAGTCAAAAGGCCCCTCTGCGGTAAGGAACTCACCGGTAGAGATATCAAGGAAGGCCACACCACAACTGGCTTTCCCAAAATGAACGGCAGCCAGAAAATTATTTTCTTTGTAAGAAAGAACATTGTCATTGATGGCTACACCCGGAGTCACCAATTCGGTGATACCGCGCTTTACCAGTTTCTTGGTCATCTTGGGATCTTCCAATTGGTCACAAATGGCCACCCGCTTGCCGGCACGTACCAGCTTGGGCAAATACGTGTCCAATGCATGGAAAGGAAAGCCGGCCATTTCTACGCTCTTTGCCTGTCCATTGGCCCGCTTGGTCAGCGTAATACCCAAAATCTCTGAGGCAACAATAGCGTCTTCTGAATAAGTTTCATAAAAATCCCCGCACCTGAATAGCATAATCGCATCGGGATGCTTTGCCTTCAACTCAAAAAACTGCTTCATCATCGGGGTTAAAACTACATCATTTGCCACTGTATCGTCCTTTCTTTTTTTAATTAATATTTCTCGCAAAGATAATAATTAGCAAATTTAATCTGAAACAGTAAAAGAAAAAAATTATATCTTTGTACTAGCTAAAAATACGGAAACAATGAAAGAAATAAAAGTAAACGAACTGACTGACAATCTGTTTGAGACAATCAGCAAGGAATGGATGTTGGTAACCGCCGGTACCAAAGACAAATTCAACACCATGACGGCAAACTGGGGAGGTGCAGGATTTCTATGGAACCGTCCGGTAGCCTTTATCTTTATCCGCCCCGAACGTTATACATTCGACTTTATAGAGCAGAATGACTATCTCACTCTCTCTTTTCTAGGTGAAGAGCATAAAGAAATACATAAGATATGCGGTTCCAAATCGGGACGTGACATGGATAAAGTAAAAGCGACAGGACTATCGCCCTTGTTCACCGAGAACGGAAGCATCACTTTTGAGCAGGCGCGGTTGACTTTTGAATGCAAGAAACTGTATGCCGATCTGATCAAGCCCGGAAACTTTATCGACAAGAGCATTACGGACCGATGGTATGGGGAATCACACGGTGGTTTTCACAAGATGTATGTGGTGGAAATTGTAAATGTGCTAAGCCGCTAATTAACGGCATCGATTGTTTTTTTACTGCTGCTTCTTGTATTGACTATATTAAAGGATATGATCCGATACGAAAAAAGCCCGTCAAACTGTATGTTTAACGGGCTTTTGTTTCATTTCGGATTGAAAACTGTTGGACTACCAAGATTCGAACTTGGACAAACAGAACCAAAACCTGTTGTGCTACCATTACACCATAGTCCAATCATTATGTGCTTTCCTTAGAAAGCGGTGCAAAGATACGTTTTTCCTGCAATATATTCCAAATATTTTCGCACTTTTTTTTGCAATAAAGTGCAAATGCTTAACTTTGCGTACAAACTAAAAGAAATAAATACATGAAAAAACTTCTAACTTGCCTTGCTTTAAGCCTTGTTGCAGCAAGCAGTTATGCAGCTACACCTTTATGGCTGCGTGACGTGCAAATTTCCCCCGACGGCACGGAAATTGCATTCTGTTATAAAGGAGATATCTATAAAGTACCCTCCAACGGAGGAACTGCCACCCAACTCACTACACAAGCCTCATACGAGTGCAGCCCCATCTGGTCACCGGATAGTAAACAGATTGCCTTCGCCAGTGACCGCAATGGCAATTTCGACCTGTTCGTCATGTCGGCCGATGGCGGAGCAGCCCGGCGCCTTACCACCCATTCGGCTTCCGAAATACCGTCAACCTTCACCACCGACGGCAACTATATCCTGTTCTCGGCCTCTATCCAAGACCCTGCCAACAGTGCCTTGTTCCCTACCTCGGCCATGACAGAACTATACAAAGTCCCGGTAACCGGCGGACGTACCGAACAGGTGCTGGGTACTCCCGCAGAAATGGTCTGCTTTGACAAATCAGGAAAAACATTTCTCTACCAAGACCGCAAAGGTTTTGAAGACGAATGGCGCAAACACCACACCTCGTCCATCACCCGTGACGTATGGTTATATGATTCGGAAAACGGCAAGCATACCAACCTGACCGCCCATGCAGGCGAAGACCGTAACCCTGTATTTGCGCCCGACGGGCAAACCGTTTATTTCCTGAGCGAACGAGACGGAAGTACATTCAACGTATATTCCTTTCCGATAAGTAGTCCTCAATCATTGAAAACGGTCACCCATTTCAAGACCCATCCGGTCCGCTTCCTGTCAATGGGCAGCAACGGCACTCTCTGTTATACGTATGATGGAGAAATATACACTCAAAAACAAGGAGATAAACCGCAGAAAGTCAAAATCGATATCATCCGTGATGACCAAAATACAATAGCGGATCTGAATTTCAGTAACGGAGCAACCTCAGCTACCGTATCACCGGACGGCAAACAAGTTGCTTTCATTGTACGAGGTGAAGTATTCGTCACTTCCGCCGATTATAATACCACCAAGCAAATCACACATACCCCTGCCCGTGAAGCAGGACTTACTTTCTCACCGGACAACCGTACTTTGGCGTACGCCAGTGAACGCAACGGAAACTGGGAACTTTACATGGCCAAGATTGCACGTAAGGAGGAAGCCAACTTCCCCAATGCGACTGCCATTGAAGAAGAAGTACTCCTGCCTTCGGACAAAACAGAACGTACCTATCCGCAATTCTCACCGGACGGGAAGGAACTTGCCTTTATAGAAGACCGTAACCGGTTGATGGTGCTTAATCTGGAAACCAAAAAGGTACGTCAGGTCACTGACGGTTCCACCTGGTTCAGTACCGGCGGTGGCTTTGACTATTCATGGTCGCCGGACGGCAAATGGTTCACATTGGAATTTATCGGAAACCGGCATGATCCATATTCCGATATAGGTATGGTAAGTGCACAAGGAGGAAAAATTATCAATCTGACCAATAGCGGCTATACCAGTGGCTCCCCCCGCTGGGTACTGGATGGTAATGCCATTTTATTCATTACCGAGCGTTATGGTATGCGTGCCCATGCCTCATGGGGATCACTGAACGATGTGATGCTGGTATTTATGAACCAGGATGCATACGACAAATTCCGCCTGAGCAAAGAAGATTACGAATTGCAGAAAGAACTGGAAAAAGAACAAAAGGACACAACCGAAACCAAGAAAAACGATAAAAAGAAAGGTGATAACAAAGAAAAATCCGAAGAGAAGAAAGAGGAAAAAGTAAAGGACATTGTGGTGGAACTGAACAACATAGAGGACCGCATCGTACGCCTTACTCCCAACTCTTCCGATTTGGGGAGTGCCATTATCACCAAAGACGGCGAGACCTTATATTACCTCTCTGCCTTTGAAGGCGGCTATGACCTGTGGAAAATGAATCTGCGCAAGAAAGATACCAAGTTGCTCCATAAAATGGATGCCGGATGGGCCAACATGGAAATGGACAAGGATGGAAAGAACTTGTTCTTGCTAGGCAGTAACACGATGCAGAAAATGGGTACTGATTCTGAAAGTTTGAAGCCCATCAGCTATCAAGCCCACATGAAAATGGATCTCGCAGCCGAACGTGACTATATGTTCAACCATGTATACAAACAAGAACAGAAACGCTTCTACAACCTGAACATGCACGGAATAGACTGGGATGCCATGACCAAAGCCTATCGCAAGTTCCTGCCGCATATCGATAATAATTATGACTTTGCGGAATTATTGAGCGAATATCTGGGTGAACTGAACGTTTCACATACCGGAGGACGTTTCCGTCCGCAACTAAAAGGAGATGCCACCGCTACCTTAGGATTACTGTATGACTGGAATCATAACGGCAAAGGTCTGTTGATTTCTGAAGTAGTGGAAAAAGGCCCCTTCGACCACGCCCGTTCCAAAGTGAAGGCCGGAAATATCATTGAAAAGATCGACGGTCAGGAAATCACTCCCGAAAGCGATTACTCTGTTCTGCTGAACGGTAAAGCCAGAAAGAAAACACTGGTTACGCTCTATAACCCGCAGACCAAAGAACGTTGGGAAGAAGTAATTGTTCCTGTCAGCAATGGTGTAATGAGCGATCTGCTCTATGCACGCTGGGTAAAACAACGGGCAGCCGATGTAGACAAATGGTCGAACGGCCGTTTGGGATATGTGCACATTGAATCCATGGGAGATGACAGCTTCCGTTCCGTTTATTCGGATATTCTGGGCAAGTACAATAACCGTGAAGGTATCGTCATCGATACCCGTTTCAATGGCGGAGGACGTTTGCACGAGGATATTGAGATCCTGTTCAGCGGAAAGAAATACTTTACACAGGTAGTTCGCGGACGTGAAGCTTGCGATATGCCCAGCCGCCGTTGGAACAAGCCGAGTATCATGGTGCAGTGTGAAGCCAACTACAGTAACGCACACGGCACTCCGTGGGTATACAGCCATCAAAAAATAGGCAAGCTGGTAGGTATGCCTGTACCGGGAACCATGACCAGCGTATCTTGGGAAACATTGCAGGATCCGACATTGGTATTCGGCATTCCTGTTATCGGCTATCGCTTGCCGGATGGAAGTTATCTGGAAAATTCACAATTAGAGCCGGATATCAAAGTGGCCAATTCACCGGAAACAGTAGTGAAAGGTGAAGACACACAATTGAAAGCTGCGGTAGACGAGCTGTTGAAAGAGATAGACGGAAAATAAGACGAAAGAAAAAATACAAACAAAACCGGAAGGAGAAACAACAGGTTTTCTTCTTCCGGTTTTTGTTTGTAGGGACATTTACTGAATATCCCCTTTTTATTTATAAAAGAAGTTCTCTTTTTTCTTATTTGGCAATCACCAGATAATAGTTCTTCTTTCCGCGCTGAACCAGCAGGTATTTTTCATCCAGCAGGTCAGCAGTCGTAATCACCTGGTCAAAGGCACTTAATTTCTCCTTGTTCAATGAAACGCCACCGCCCTGTACAAGCTTACGCATCTCACCTTTAGAAGCGAAAACAGCGGCATTATCAACGAACAAATCTACTGCCTTCACACCTTCGGCCAATGCATCTCGTGACACCTCAAACTGAGGAACACCTTCGAACACTGCCAGCAACGTGTCTTCATCCAGCTTTTTCAACGCTTCGGAAGTGGCGTTACCAAACAGGATGCCCGATGCCTCAACAGCAGCATTGTAATCTTCTTCCGAATGAACCATCACAGTTACTTCCTTAGCCAGACGCTTCTGCAATACACGCAAGTGCGGAGCTTCAGCATGTTCTGCTGTCAATGCTTCCACTTCTTCCTGACTCAGCGAAGTGAAAATCTTTATATAACGTGCGGCATCCTCGTCACTTACATTCAACCAGAACTGATAGAACTTGTAAGGAGAAGTATAACGGGGGTCCAACCAAATATTACCAGACTCAGTCTTACCGAACTTACCACCATCGGCCTTTGTAATCAACGGACAAGTCAATGCAAACACTTCACCGCCATTGGTACGACGAATCAGCTCGGCCCCGGTAGTGATATTACCCCATTGATCCGAACCACCCATCTGAAGTTTGCAGCCCTTTGTTTCATAAAGATGCAAGAAATCGTATCCCTGCAACAACTGGTAAGTAAATTCTGTAAATGACAAACCGTCACGCGCCTCACCGTTCAAACGTTTCTGTACAGAATCCTTAGCCATCATATAATTCACTGTAATGTGCTTCCCTACCTCACGGGCAAAGTCCAGGAAAGTAAAATCCTTCATCCAGTCATAGTTATTCACCAATTCGGCTTTGTTAGGAGCATCGCTCTCAAAGTCAAGGAACTTAGCCAGCTGTTTCTTGATGCAAGCCACATTATGACGCAATGTTTCCTCGGTCAGCAAATTGCGCTCCTGCGATTTGCCGGAAGGGTCACCGATCATACCGGTCGCGCCGCCCACCAATGCCAACGGCTTATGACCGCAACGCTGGAAATGACG